>ODAI012443279.1_pt1 | contig 55040 bp, 46 predicted proteins | sample 1539321 | NCBI WGS metagenome assembly ODAI01 (sample SAMN02144231, study PRJEB22623) | gut metagenome | biome: sheep rumen | host: Ovis aries | place: New Zealand | reverse complement strand
TATAATACGAGGGAACTATAAAAACAAAATTTCCAGATATTTATGATGAATTGATAGTATATTATAGTGGAGAAGTAATTATATTTAATAAATCAAAAGATATTGATAGGTTTATAAGAAAAAGTCGTGAGATATATAAAGATATTGATAAGTTAGATAATAATTCTATGTTGGTTTTTAGATATAATAATAAAGTGGTTTATAAAGTGCTTTATAATGATATTGCATATCCAGATTCTGCAGTTGAAATTATGACTAATAAAATTTTAAAACCTCATATTTTGAAAAAAAGTTATTAAGAAATTGAAAAATCCAATAGATATATCGATACTATGATAAAATATAAAGAAATAATTAGGAAAAACATGTAAAGATAACTAGTATTTAAATTGAAGAATATTTACACATAGTAATACGTTGGAACTTTTGTGAAGAGTTGAAAAAACATCTATAAAATAATAAAATGAATAATGTAGTTTTTATAAAGTTAGGAGGATATTATGAGTTACGCAGATAGAGTATTTGTTGATATGTGTAGGGATATACTAGATAATGGAACTGATACAAAGGGTGAAAAGGTAAGACCTAAATGGGAAGATGGTTCTTACGCTTATACAATTAAGAAATTTGGTGTTGTTAATAGATATGATTTAAGTAAGGAGTTTCCAGCTCTTACACTTAGAAGAACTGCACTTAAAAGTGCGATGGATGAAATCCTTTGGATTTGGCAGAAGAAGTCAAATAATATTAATGATTTAAATTCACATATCTGGGATGAATGGGCTGATGAGGATGGAAGCATCGGTAAGGCTTACGGATATCAGATGAGTGTTAAGCATAAATATAAGGAAGGTGAGATGGATCAGGTAGATAGAGTTTTGTATGATCTTAAGAACAATCCTTTTAGTAGAAGAATTATGACTAACATTTATGTTCATCAGGATTTATCTGAAATGAATTTATATCCATGTGCTTATAGCATGACATTTAATGTTACTCAAAAGCCTGGTCATGATAAACTTGTTTTAAATGGTATTTTAAATCAGAGATCTCAGGATGTTTTAGCAGCAAATAACTGGAATGTTTGTCAATATGCTATCTTACTTATGATGTTTGCTCAAGTTTCTAATATGGAAGTTGGAGAGTTTGTTCATGTGATTGCAGATGCACATATTTATGATAAGCATGTACCACTTGTAGAAGAATTAATTACTAGAGAGCAGTTTGATGCACCTAAAGTAAGCCTTAATCCTGAAATTAAAAATTTCTATGATTTTACAACAAAAGATTTAATTGTTGAAGATTATAAACATGGTGAGCAAATAAAAAATATTCCTATTGCAATTTAATGATAATTCTGTTATCATATTTTGTTGGAAATGATTTATTATTTAGGAGGAAGATATGAACTTAATAGTTGCAGTTGATAAAAACTGGGCCATAGGGTATAAAGGAAAACTTTTAATTAGTATTCCTGAAGATATGAAGTTCTTTCGTGAAACAACAACTGGTCATACAGTAGTTATGGGAAAGAACACTTTACTTAGTTTTCCTAATAGTAAACCACTTAAGAATCGTAATAATATTGTTATTGCACTTGAAAAAGATTTTACTGTAGAAGGTGCAACAACTGTTTATTCTATAGAAGAAGCACTTGAAGAAATTAAAAAGTATGATAGTGATGATGTTTATGTTATAGGTGGAGGTAGTATCTACAAACAGCTCCTTCCATATTGTGACAAGGCATATATTACTTATATTGATCATAGTTATAGTGCTGATACATTTTTCCCTAATTTAGATGAAGATGATGAATGGGAAATTACTAGCGAGTCTGAAGAACAGACTTATTTTGATATTGAATATTTCTTTAGAACGTATGAAAGAAAGAATACTACAAAGTCGTAGGGGTTTTTAACCTACGACTTTTCTTTAGGTGTTATTAAGATGTTGGCATATTGGTAATAAGTTAATTTTGTATATAGAGAAAATATGAAAGGAAGAGTATATCTAAATGATATACCGGGATGTATTATGGAAAAAGCATTTTTGATTCTTGAAGACGGAAGCGTATATGAAGGTAAAGCATATGGCGCAAGAAAAGAAGTTATAAGTGAAATTGTTTTTAATACTTCAATGACTGGTTATTTAGAAGTTTTAACAGATCCTTCTTATGCAGGTCAGGCAGTTATAATGACATATCCACTTATTGGTAACTACGGCATTTGCTTAGAGGATATGGAATCAGAAAGAGCATGGCCAGATGCATTTATAGCTAGAGAATTTGCTAGAATGCCATCCAACTTTAGATGTGACATGGGTATCGAAGAATTCTTACTTAAGTATGATATTCCAGGTATTGAAGGTTTAGATACAAGAGCATTAACGAAAAAACTTCGCGAGTGTGGTACCATGAATGGTTTGATTACAACTAATGAAAACTTTGATTTAGATGAGATTCTTCCTAAACTTAAAGAATATAAGCCAACAGGAGTTGTTAAAAAAGTAACTTGTAAGGAAAAATATGAACTTAAGGGTGATGGATATAAGGTTGCACTTCTTGATTTTGGTGCAAAGAAGAATATTGCAAGATCTCTTAATGAAAGAGGTTGTAATGTTACAGTTTATCCTGCACTTACAAAGGCGGAAGACATTATTGCTACTAATCCAGATGGAATCATGCTTTCTAATGGCCCTGGAGATCCAAAGGAGTGCGTTGAGATAATTGAAGAATTAAAGAAGTTATATAATACTGATATTCCTATATTTGCTATTTGTCTTGGTCATCAGCTTATGGCTTTAGCAAATGGCGCTGATACTCATAAGATGAAGTATGGTCATAGAGGAGCAAATCATCCTGTTAAGGATTTAAGAAATGGAAGAGTATATATTTCATCTCAGAATCATGGTTATGTAGTTGATGATGAAAAGATGGATAAGAATGTAGCTGAGCCAGCATTTGTTAATGTAAATGATAAAACAAATGAAGGACTTAGATATGTTGGAAAGAATATTTTTACAGTTCAGTTTCATCCAGAAGCATGTCCTGGTCCAAAGGATTCAGGAGTGTTATTTGATGAATTTATTAAGATGATGGAGGATAAGAAAAATGCCTAAGAATGCAGATATTAAAAAAGTACTTGTAATTGGTTCAGGTCCTATTGTAATTGGACAGGCTGCAGAATTTGACTACGCAGGAACTCAGGGTTGCCGCGCACTTAAAGAAGAAGGCGTTGAAGTTGTTTTAGTAAACTCTAATCCTGCCACAATCATGACTGATAAGGATATTGCTGACAGAGTATATATTGAACCTTTAACACTTAAGGTTTTAGAAAAAATTATAGAAAAGGAAAAACCAGATAGCATATTACCAACACTTGGTGGTCAGGCAGGTCTTAACCTTGCTATGGAAATTGCTGAAACTGGTTTCTTAGAAGAACATAATTGTAAGCTTATTGGTGCAAAACCACTTACAATTAAAAAGGCTGAAGACAGACTTGAGTTTAAGACAACTATGGAAAAAATTGGTGAGCCTTGTGCACCATCACTTGTTGTAGAGAATGTTGATGATGGTATTGCATTTGCTCATAAGATTGGTTATCCTGTAGTACTTAGACCAGCTTACACACTTGGTGGTTCTGGTGGTGGTATTGCACATAATCAGGCTGAACTTGTTGATATTCTTTCAAATGGTCTTAGACTTTCACGTGTTGGTCAGGTTTTAGTTGAAAGATGTATTGCTGGTTGGAAGGAAATTGAATACGAAGTTATGAGAGACGCAAATGGTAACTGCATTACTATTTGTAACATGGAAAACCTTGATCCTGTTGGTGTGCATACAGGTGATAGTATCGTTGTTGCTCCTTCGCAGACTATTGGTGACAAAGAGTATCAAATGCTTAGAAGTTCAGCACTTAATATTATTGATGAACTTGAAATTACTGGTGGATGTAACGTTCAGTTTGCGCTTCATCCAGAAAGCTTTGAATATTGTGTTATTGAAGTTAACCCAAGAGTTAGCCGTTCCTCTGCACTTGCTTCAAAGGCAACAGGTTATCCTATTGCTAAGGTTGCTGCAAAAATTGCACTTGGTTATACCCTTGATGAAATTAAGAATGCGGTTACAGGTAAGACTTATGCTTCATTTGAACCAGCTCTTGATTACTGCGTTGTAAAGATTCCAAGACTTCCATTTGATAAGTTTATTATGGCAAGTCATAAACTTACAACTCAGATGAAAGCTACTGGTGAAGTTATGAGTATTTGTAATAACTTTGAAGGTGCGCTTATGAAGGCTATTCGTTCACTTGAACAGCATGTTGAGCATTTAAGAAGTTATGATTATACAGAGTTTTCTAAAGAAGAAATACTAAAGAAATTACATAATGTTGATGATAGAAGAATATGGCTTATTGCTGAGGCTATAAGAAAAGGTATTACATATGATGAAATCCATGACATAACAAAGATTGATAAGTGGTTTATTGATAAAATTGCTATCATTGTTGAAATGGAAGATAGACTTGAAAAAGAAGAATTAACAGTTGAACTTTTAAAGGAAGCTAAGAGAATTGAATTCCCTGATAGTTATATTGCAAAACTTTCAGGTAAAACTGAAGATGAAGTAAAAAAACTTAGATTAGATAATGGTATTGTTGCTGTTTATAAGATGGTTGATACTTGTGCGGCTGAGTTTGAAGCTGAAACACCATATTATTATTCTTGCTTCGGAAGTGAAAATGAAGCAATTGAAACAAATCCTAAGAAGAAAGTTTTAGTATTAGGTTCTGGTCCGATTAGAATTGGTCAGGGTATTGAGTTTGATTTTTGCTCAGTACATTGTACTTGGGCATTTAAAGAAGAGGGTTATGAAACAATTATCATAAATAATAACCCTGAAACAGTTTCAACAGACTTTGATATTGCTGATAAACTTTATTTTGAACCTCTTACACCAGAGGATGTTGAGAGTATTGTAAATCTTGAAAAACCAGATGGAGCTGTTGTTCAGTTCGGTGGTCAGACAGCAATTAAACTTACTGAAGCTCTTATGAAGATGGGAGTTCCAATATTAGGAACTAAGGCAGAGGATGTTGATGCTGCTGAAGATAGAGAGTTATTTGATGAAATTCTTGAACAATGTCAGATTCCAAGACCTTCAGGTGGAACTGTATTTACAGCCGCTGAAGCTAAGGAAGTTGCTAATAAATTAGGTTATCCTGTATTAGTTCGTCCATCATATGTACTTGGTGGTCAGGGTATGCAGATTGCTACTTGCGATGAAGAAGTTGATGAATTCATGGAAGTTATTAATAGAATAGCTCAGGATCATCCAATTTTAGTAGATAAGTATTTAATGGGTAAGGAAATCGAAGTTGATGCTATTTGCGATGGAGACGACATTCTTATTCCTGGTATTATGGAACATATTGAAAGAGCTGGTGTTCATTCAGGTGATAGTATTTCAGTATATCCAGCACAGTCATTATCAGATGATACAATTTTAAGAATAGAAGAATATACAAAGAGACTTGCAAAGGCACTTCATGTTAAGGGTATGATTAACATTCAGTTCATCGTTGTTGGACATGATGTATATGTAATTGAGGTTAATCCAAGATCTTCAAGAACAGTACCATATATTAGTAAGGTTACAGGTATTCCAATTGTAAAACTTGCTACTAAGATGATTATTGGTAAGAAGTTAAGAGACTTAGGATATGAACCAGGTCTTCAGAAGAAGGCAGACTATATAGCTATTAAGATGCCTGTATTTTCATTTGAAAAGATTAGAGGTGCAGATATTTCACTTGGACCAGAAATGAAATCAACAGGTGAATGTTTAGGTATTGCTAAGTCATTTGACGAAGCATTATATAAAGCTTTCCTTGGAAGTGGGGTAGTTCTTCCTAAACATAAGAAAGTTATCATTACTGTTAATGATGCTGATAAGGGTGAAGCAATTCTTATTGGTAAGAGATTTGAAAATCTTGGTTATGAAGTATACGCAACAAGAAGTACTGCTAAGGTATTAAGAGAAAGAGGAGTAAATGCTATTAAGGTTAATAAACTTAATCAGGAATCACCTACAGTTATCGACCTCTTGCTTGAACATAAGATTGATGTTGTTGTAGATACTCCTACACAGGGTAGAGATAAGAATAGAGATGGTTTCTTAATTAGACGTACTTCAATCGAAACAGGTGTTAACTGCTTTACTAGTCTTGATACAGTTAATGCACTTTTAAGAAGCTTAGAAAGTGATGCAAAGAATCATTTAGAAGTTATTGATATTGCAACAATTTAACAATTAAAAATAGTTTTTTAAATACCTTGAAAAATGTTAAATTTTTTGAGGTATTTTTTATTTTTACTTGAAAGTTTTAATAAAAAAAGTTATTATATTTATGTGTTTATTAGAAAATAATGGATAGGAGATAGGAAAATGAACAGAATGCAAATGGAACTTAAAGATTTAGCATCAAGTGGAAAAATGTTAGGTCTTTGTATAGCAGCTGCTATTAGTACAGCGGTATCATTGATTGCTTCGTTACAAAGCACAGGTGGATTCGGTGGAATAGTAGTTAATGTTTTCGCAATTATAGCTTGTGTAGGTTTGTTTTTAGTATATTCAAAAGCTAAATCAGGTAACGAACTTGACTCATCATCGATAAAAATGATAAAAGTAGTTTATAATATTAAATTCGTATTTTTAATTATTGTTACGATTCTTTTTATTGCGATTATGGGTATCGTTGCTGCAGCTAGTGGTTCTATATCAGATGAGATTATTGATCATAAGGAAGATATTTTTGAATGGCTAGAGGAACATGAAGATTATTTTGAAACATCTTCATCTACAAGATCTGGTAAAGAGATGATTGATAAGATTGAAGAAATCATTGAACATAAGGAAGATTTACAGACTGTTATTTCAATCACAGCAATTTCTTTTATGGTAATAATGGGTGTCACTTTCTTACTTATGATTATTTATTATGGAAAGATGACTAGATTATTAAAAGGAATTTATCTTAATTCTTTAGGAGGCTCACAGATTGATACATATTCGTCTGGTTATGTAAGCTTTTGTTTGATAGTTGTTGCTTTATTTACTGGATTATCTTGTGTGTCTGTAATCATTAATCCGTTATCTCTTATAAGTTCTTTAGCTTCTACAGCATGCTTAGTACTTATGTATTTGGTAATTAAAGACTATAAGGATATTTCATTTAGAATGGCTTATGCACAGCCACAGGCATATATGCCACAGGGGTATGGTCAGGGCGTTAATGGTATGAATCAGAATTATAATAATTTTGGTGGACCACAGTACAATAATCCAAATGATTATAACGGACCACAGTATAATAACCCAAATGATTATAATGGACCACAGTATAATAATTCAAATGATTATACTGGAAGTGATAATCAGAATAATAATGATCAGAACAATTTTAATCAGTAATTGTATTTAAACTCAATTAAGTATATAATAAAAATAGGCAGGTTAATTTATCTGCCTATTTTTAAGTGAAAGGAAAAAAATATGGAAAAGATCAAAGAAATTTTAGAGAAAAACAATCAGGAACAATTACTTAAATTCGTTGATGAATTAAGTGATAATGAAAAAAATGAATTATTACAACAAATATCTGAAATTGATTTTTCATTACTTGACTTATTAAAGGATGAAAATAAGCAGGCTAAAAAGGGCGTTATTACACCGATTCTTGATGTGGCTAGACTTACAGATATTGAAGCAAATAGCGATAAATATAAAGAGGCTGGTCTTGAAATTATCAGACAGGGTAAGGCGGCCGCTGTTTTACTTGCTGGTGGTATGGGAACAAGACTTGGTTCTGATAAACCAAAGGGAATGTATAATATCGGTATAACAAAAGATGTTTATATTTTTGAAATGATTATCAGAAATCTTCTTGATGTTGTAAAAGAAGCCGGTAATTATATACATTTATTTGTTATGACAAGTGAAAAGAATCATGAAGATACTACTGGATTTTTCGCTGAAAAGAATTATTTTGGATATGATAAAAACTTTATTCATTTCTTTAAACAGTCTATGGCTCCTGCTACAGATTATGATGGTAAGATTTTACTTGAAACTAAGGGGAGAGTAGCTACATCACCTAATGGTAATGGTGGCTGGTTTAAGTCAATGGAAGATGGCAATGTTATGCATATTGTTGATGATGAAGGCATTGAATGGCTTAATGTATTTGCTGTAGATAATGTTTGTCAGAGAATATGTGATCCTAAGTTTATTGGTGCTACATATCTTTCAGGTAAACCATGTGGAGCTAAGGTTGTTGCTAAGGCAAGTCCAGATGAAAAAGTTGGTGTACTTTGTAATGAAGATGGTAGACCTTCAATTGTTGAATATTATGAACTTACAAAGGAAATGATGGAAGAGAAAGATAAGGATGGAAATTATGCTTATAATTATGGTGTTATTTTAAATTATCTTTTAAAGGTTTCTGATTTGAAGGCAATCATTAATGATAAACTTCCAGTTCATATTGTTGAAAAGAAAATTAAATATGTTGATGATAATGGAAATGAAGTAAGTCCAGAAACTCCAAACGGATATAAGTTTGAAACATTAATTCTTGATATGATTCATATGCTTGATGGATGTTTGGGTTATGAAGTTTTAAGAGATTATGAATTTGCTCCAATTAAGAATAAAACTGGTGTTGATTCTGTTGAAAGTGCCAGAGAGTTATTGAAAAAAAATGGAGTTTCGTTATAATAGATAATTGAGATTTGAATTTAATAAATTTAATATGTTTTTTTGAGAGGAGTTTTCTAGTATGAAAAAGTTATTGGATATTTTAACAGAAGAAGTTGCGGGGGCGTTTGAGAAGGCTGGTTATGATAGTAGTAGAGCTAGAGTTTCTGTTTCAAACAGACCTGATCTTTGTGAATATCAATGTAATGGTGCTATGGCACTTGCTAAGGTTGCTGGTAAAGCTCCTTTTATGATTGCTGAAGATGTTGTTAAATGTATGGAAGATAGCAAGATTTTTAAGGATATTGAAGTAGTTAAACCAGGATTTATTAATTTAAATGTAAATGAAGAATTCTTAGCTTCATACCTTTTGGATATGAGAAAAGATGATATGCTTGGTGTTGATAAAGTTAGTTCACCTAAGAATATTGTTATTGATTTCGGTGGAGCTAATGTTGCAAAGCCACTTCATGTAGGTCATTTACGTTCAGCAGTTATTGGTGAAAGTATTAAGCGTATTTGTAGATTCATGGGTAATAACGTTATAGGAGATGCTCACCTTGGCGATTGGGGATTACAGATGGGTCTTATTACAGTTGAACTTGAAGAAAGAAAACCTGAGTTACCTTATTTTGATGAAAATTTCGAAGGTGAATATCCAACAGAACCACCATTTACTATTTCAGAACTTGGTGAGATTTATCCATGTGCTAATGCTAAATCTAAAGAGGATGAAGATTTCAAGGAAAAAGCTAGAAAAGCTACTTTGGAAATTCAGAATGGTAGAAGAGGATATAGAGCTTTATGGAAACATATTTTAAATGTTTCACTTCCAGATTTGAAAAAAAACTATGATAATTTAGGTGTATCATTTGATTTCTGGGGTAAGGAAAGTGATGCTCATGAAATTATTCCTGATATGGTTAAATATTTAAAAGACGGTGGTTATACTACTGTTAGTGAAGGTGCTTTAGTTGTTGAGGTTAAGGAAGATACTGATAAAAAGGAGATTCCACCATGTATGATTTTAAAATCAAATGGAGCAACTTTATATAATACAACTGACCTTGCTACTATTGTTAGTAGAATGAAGGATAATAATGCTGATCATATTATTTATGTTGTAGATAATAGACAGGACTTATACTTTGAAACAGTATTTAGATGTGCTAGAAAAACAAAGATTGTTAAAGAAGATACTGAACTTACATTCTTAGGTTTTGGTACTATGAATGGTCCTGATGGTAAGCCTTTTAAGACGAGAGATGGTGGAGTTATGAGACTTGACAATCTTGTTAATGAAATTAATGAAGCTGTTTATGCTAAAATTATGGAAAACAGAGAAACATCTAGTGAAGAGGCTAAACAGACAGCTAAAGTTATTGGTTTAGCTGCACTTAAGTATGGTGATTTATCAAATCAGGCATCAAAGGACTATGTATTTGATATAAACAAATTTATTTCATTTGAAGGAAATACTGGTCCATATATTCTTTATACAATAGTTAGAATCAAATCGATACTAAGTAAGTATGCTGACAGTTTGAATTCAAGTGTTGATAATATTGGACTTGAAGGTTATGAGATTTTAAGTGCTAAATCTGCGTGCGAAAAGAATTTAGAAATGACATTAGCTAAATTTAATGAAGTAATTGTAAATGCATATGAAGAGTTAGCGCCTCATAAGATTTGTGCATATATTTATGAATTATCAGATAACTTTAATAAGTTTTATCATGAAACTAAGATTTTAAGTGAAGAAGATGAGAGTAGAAAGAAATCTTATATAGCTTTAATTAACTTAGTTAAGGCTACATTGGAAAAATCAATTTTCTTACTTGGATTTGAAGCACCTGATAGAATGTAAGTAGTGTATGATATAAAATTAATTGTATTTAAGTTTTTTAAATAAATAATAGAACATAAAAAAACGGAATTTCAAATTGAAATTCCGTTTTTTCATTATTCAATAACAGTTGGAGTTGAATCTTCTGAACTTGATTCAGCTGACTGTTCTGTTACACTTTCAGTAGTTTTTTCTTTTTTTGATTTTGACTCTTCTGTGCTACTTTCAGTACTAGCTTCAGATTCGTTATTTGATTTTTTCTTTTTTTTCTTTGTTTCGTCTTCAGTTGCTTTTTCTGTCTTGCTATCGGTTACAGATTCTGTTTCATTAGTAGTGTTGCCACCCTGTGCGGTCTGAGCCTGAATGATACTTTGTAATTCTTCAGCAGTATATTTATTTTTGAAAGTAGTAGTTTCTTCCTTTGCAGGTTTAACTTTCTGGTATACTGACCAACCGATATAGAAACAGATTGCAAGTGAAACAACTGTTGTTAATAAAACTGAAAGAAAATGTTTTCTTTTTTGTTTTTTTAGATTTTTCTTTCTATTTTTTTTATCTTTTTTGTATTTATCTACTTTTGCTTGACTCATTGCTTATACCTCCTTATAAACACAACGAAGTAATTATAAAACATTTTTTTGTTTTATTCAAGTAGTAGAGGTTACTGTATGATAAATCATTGTTTTTATGCAGTAAACTTGATTTATATGGTGTTTAATGATAAAATTTACTTTATATCTTTATGTATATTGGGAAAGTATATATAATGCATAAAGGTTCAAGGGAAGAATTATTAAGAAAGGATTGGATATTTATATCCAGGTGATAATATGAAGAACTTAATTAGTTTTAGTGAGTATTCAGATGATGAAATAAAAGGAATATTGGATTTAGCAATTGATTTAAAAGCTAATCCTGAAAAATATAGTAAGGCACTTGAAGGTAAGAAATTATATACTTTATTTGAAAAGACATCTACAAGAACTTTCTTATCATTTACAACTGGTATTACTGAACTTGGTGGACATTACTTTAACCAGAAGTGGGAAGATTCAAACTTCGTTTTAGGTGATACTGTTTCAGAAGTTAAATATTTATGTAGAAACGTTGATATTATTATGGCTCGTTTAAAGAAGAGCGAAACTACAGATTTATTTGCTAAGAATTCAACAGTACCATTTATTAATGGTTGTGATAATACATTCCATCCATGCCAGGCACTTGCTGATGTTCTTACTTTATATGAGAAGTTCGGTACATATAATGTTAAGTTATTATACATTGGCGCTAAGAATAATGTATTTAATTCTCTTATTGAATTATTACCACGTCTTGGTGGAACAGTTTATGGACTCACACCGATTGTTAATGATATGGGTGTAGATGATAAATTCTATGAAGATATCAAGGCTAAGGGGGGATATGTTGAGGTTGATGCTCATGTTTCATCAGATGAATTTAAGGAATTAGCTAAAACAGTTGACGCTGTTTATACAGATACATGGGTTGATATGGAATTCTTTAATAACCCAGCATTTGCTAAGAAGAAAGAGGAAACAGTTGCTCTTATGAGTCCATACCAGATTAATGAAGATATGTTAGAAGGTAGCAAGGCAATTGTTTTACATGATATGCCAATGCATATTGGTTATGAAATTTCTCAGGGTATCGTTGATAAACATATGGATACTATTATTGATCAGGCTGAGAATAGAAGACATGCTGAAAAAGCAGTTATGATTAAACTTTTATCAGAATAATATAAAGATTTGGAGAGACGGAAAGATATGGATAATAATAAACCTAAAGAACCGATTACACTGTTTAATATATTTGGTTTAATATATCCTTTGGGGATTTATTATGTTGCTCAGGTTATTGTGGTTATTTTATTTGCTTTTTATGTTGTTGCAAATAATCCTGAAGCAGCAAGTGATAAAGAATTATATACTGAATTGGTGATGAAGCAGGCGATTACAATTACTCTTGTAAGTGATGCTATTCTAATTCCGATTATGATTTTACTTATGAAATTTGATAGTAGTAAATTAAAGAAAAAAGGATATAAAAGAGTATTACAGAATGTTGAACCAGCTAAGTTTTTATTAGTTATTCCATATGCTTTTTTAGGTATGGTGGTTTGTAATTTATTAGCAACATTTGCTCTTTCTGTTCTTCCTGAATCATTCACAAAGTCTTATGATTCAGCTGCTGCATCAATTTATAGTGGTAATAAAGTTGTGATGGTTATTGCAGTAGCATTGGTAGGTCCAATTTTAGAAGAATTAGTTTTTAGAGGTGTTTTATACAACAGATTAAAAGATATGTTTGGTGTTGTTGTAGCTGTACTTGGATCAGCTATTACATTTGGTGTATTTCATATGAACTGGGTTCAGGGAATTTATGCTGGAACATTAGGACTTTTACTTGCATTTTTATATTATAAATATAAATCTATAATAGCACCAATTATGATGCATGTTACATGTAACTCTATAAGTTTAGTTGCTACATTCCTTTCGAAAGAAGGTGTTGAGGGCGCAGCTAAAGGTTCGGAAAAGGCTGAGGTTACACCTGAATTGCTTTCAGGATTTATGTTTTATCTATTTTTATTTATAATTATGTTTTTTGTAATCCTTATAAAAGTCAGAGTCGTAGAGCAGTATGTAAGAGTAGATAATAATAATCCATACGGTAAGTATGGTGAGTTGAATAACCCTTATGGCTATAATCAGATGAATAATGGCTATAATCAGATGAATAATGGTTATAACCAGATGAATAACGGCTATAATCAAATGAACAATGGATACAATCAAATGAATAATGGTTATAACCAACCAAATAATGTTCCTGGACAGACAGTTGATAATTATAATGGTTATGGTAATAATCAGTGGATTGATGATTATTTATCTAATCAGGGTAATTCAAATAATAATGATAATAATATTAATCAATAATTTATAGGTTGATTGGTTATTGTGATGTTTTTTAGAATATAGGAAATATTGAAAAAGGACAAACGTAGAATGAGTAAATTAATTAGTTTTGCTGTTCCATGTTACAATTCTGCAGAATACATGAAACAAAGCATTATGAGTATTGTTAATGGTGGGGAAGACGTTGAAATTATAATTGTAGATGATGGTTCTAAGGATGATACGTTAAAGATTGCTAAAGAACTTGAAGCTGAATATCCAACAATTATCAAAGTTGTTCATCAGGAGAATGGTGGACATGGTGACGCTGTTAATACAGGTCTTAAGAACTCTACAGGTAAGTATTTCAAGGTTGTTGATAGTGATGATAAATTAGGTAAGAATGCTCTTGTTGAAGTTATTTCCTTCCTTAAACGTGTTGAAGAAGAAGGAAAGAATCTTGATTTGCTAATTTGTAATTATGTATATGATAAGGTAGGAGAGAAACATAAGAAGGTTATGCGTTATAAGCGTGCTATGCCTAATGATAGATTTTTCTCTTGGAGTGATAAAATCAAATTAAAAGAAAGTCAGTATATCTTGATGCATTCAGTTATTTATAGAACTGAAATGCTTAGAAAGTGTAAATTAGAATTACCTAAGCATACTTTCTATGTAGATAATATTTTTGTTTTTCATCCATTGCCTTATGTACAGAACATGTATTATCTAGATGTTAATTTATATAAGTATTATATAGGTAGAGAGGATCAGTCTGTTAATGAAAAGGTTATGATTTCAAGACTTGATCAGCAAATTAGAGTAACTAAAATCATGATTGATTCATATTTGAACAGACCAATGGATACTCCTGTTAGATGTTCAAAGTATATGGCTCACTATCTTGATATGATGATGTGTGTTTCTTCTATTTTGTGTATTTTATCTGGTGAAGATGAAAACTTAAAAAAGAAAGAAGAACTTTGGAATCATTTAAAAGAAAAGGATATTAAGTTATATAAGAAATTAAGACATTCATTCCTTGGTATTGGAATGAATCTTCCTGGAAAGGCTGGCAGAAGTCTTTCTGTTAAAGGATATAAAGTTATGCAAAAAATCTTTAAGTTTAATTAATTTTATTAAATTAAAATGTATGTATTATAGGGGTGGAGATGCAGTATCATTTTATTGTAAATCCAAATGCAAAATCTAGAAGTGGTAGAAGCGTATTAAACATTATTAAACCTATTGTAGAAGAAAAAATTGATGAGTATGAATTTCATGAAACTTCAGGTCCAGGTGATGCTACAGAAATAGCTATGATGTTAACTCAAAATCCGCTTGAAAAAGTTGTGGTGGTAATAGGAGGAGATGGTACTCTTAATGAGGTTATAAATGGACTTGTTAACTATGATAATATAACATTAGCTGTGATTCCTATGGGGACAGGAAATGATTTTGCTAGAGGACTTAAGATTTCTAAAAGAATAAAAAAGACACTTAATAGAATTATTAAGATGGAAAAAGTTATTAAGGTAAATATTGGTCTAACTCAATTTGGGAATGATGATGGTTTGGATTATGAAACCTATCGTTTTTTAGTTAGTAGTGGTGTTGGATATGATGCCAGAATTTGTGAGATCAATAATTCATCTAATACGAAAAGTTTTTTGAATAAATTAAATTTAGGCAAGTTATCGTATGCATATCTTGGTATTACACAAATGATGAATAGCAAGTATGGTGATGTTACGATTGAACTTGATGATGGTACTGATGTATTTGTAAAGGACTTTATTTTTTGTTCGGCACATAATTTACCATATGAAGGTGGAGGATTTTTATTTGCTCCAAATGCTCTTTGTGACGATGGTTATTTAGATTTGTGTGTGGTTAATAATATTTCGAGATTTAAAGCATTATTGCTTTTGCCGTTAGCTCTAAAAGGAAAGCACATAGGGCATGGAGGCGTTAATGTTTATAGATGTAAATCGGTCTTGATCAATTCAAAGAGAAGATTATCTGTTCATACGGATGGTGAAACATATGATAGACAGAATTACATTAAGATTTCAATTTTGCCAAAAAGAATAAAAATGATAGTATAAAAACTTTATGAGCGAGACTTTGATGGAGAGTAATATGAAAGAACTGATAAAGAAATATGGGCATTGTTGGACAATAAGTTATTTTGTTGTTTATATGATATGGTTTACTTGGCTTGAAAAAAGAAGTATGCCATCTTGTCATATTATGCATTGCTTTGTGGATGATTATATTCCGTTTGTAGATGTATTTATTATTCCGTATTTAATATGGTTTTTATATATACCAGCTGCATGGTTATTCTTATTTTTGAAGGATAAAAAAGAGTTTTATAAATTCTGTTTATATTTATATTTGGGAATGAGTATTTGCTTGTTTATATGTACTATTTATCCAAATGGTCAGGATTTGAGAGTTAATCTTGATTTTGGTGAAAATTTATGGGTTAAGATGCTTGGTTTTATATATAACTCAGATTCAAATACTAACGTTTTTCCAAGTATTCATGTGTTTAATTCAATAGCAATACATTTGTCGCTTATGAAGAGTAAACATATTCCAAAGGGACATTGGGTTACAATGATAAGTTTATCTGTTATGTTGCTTATATGTTCATCAACAGTATTTTTGAAGCAGCATTCTATATTAGATGTTATTGCAGGAACTGCATTAGCTATAGTGTTGTATCAGATTATTTATAATGATATTTTCGGAAAGATAAAGAGTGTATTTGCTAAGAAAAAAGCAGAATAAAAGCCAAATACTTAAAATATGGTATTTTTTATAAATAATGGTTGACATATAATATAAGTAATGTTATTATATTTAAGGTTAAAACAAAGTAGATTTATTCTCACCACGTCAGAAGAGCTGAACGTTGGTTAATATTTTTAATAAAAGCTTAGGCTTATTTTATTATGATATTTTAGTGAGTGAACTTTGTTTACTCACTTTTTTTATAAGGTATACACTTATAATAGGGTGTTGATAATGATGATTATGGAGGTATAAAACAATTAGCGATTTAATGATTAATGAGCAGATCAGGGACAAAGAAGTAAGACTCATCGGTGAAGATGGAGAGATGATTGGTATAGTTTCGGCTAAGGAAGCTCAGAAACTTGCAAGAGAAGCAGAACTTGATCTTGTAAAAATTTCACCTAACGCTAAGCCACCAGTTTGTAAAATTATTGATTATGGTAAATACAAATATGAGATGGCTAGAAAAGAAAAGGAAGCTAAGAAAAAGCAAAAAGTAATTGAAATCAAAGAGGTAAGACTTTCTCCAAATATTGAAGAGAATGATTTAAAGACTAAGGCTAATAGCGCTAGAAAGTTTATTACTAAGGGCGACAGAGTTAAGGTTACTCTTAGATTTAGAGGTAGAGAGATGGCTCATATTCAGAGTTCTAAACATGTTTTAGATGATTTCGCACAGTTACTTTCTGATATTGCAGTTATCGATAAGGCACCTAAACTAGAAGGAAGAAATATGACTATGTTTTTAACTGAGAAAAAATAACTTAGTTAATCATATATTAAGGAGGATGAAACAATGCCAAAGATGAAAACAAGCAGAGCAGCTGCTAAACGTTTCAAAAAAACAGGAACAGGAAAGCTTAAAAGAATGAAAGCTTATAAGTCACATATCTTAACTAAGAAAACAACTAAGAGAAAGAGAAATCTTAGAAAAGCAGCAATGACAGATGCTACTAATGTAAAGAATATGAAGAAGATTTTACCTTATCTATAGGTTTAAAGTAGGAGGACAAGGAAAATGGCAAGAATCAAAGGCGGTATGAACGCTAGAAAAAGACATAATAGAGTATTAAAACTCGCTAAGGGTTATAGAGGAGCTAGATCTAATCAGTATAGAGTAGCAAAACAGTCTGTTATGAGAGCTCTTACAAGCTCATATGCTGGTAGAAAGCAGAAAAAACGTCAGTTCAGACAGTTATGGATTGCTAGAATTAATGCTGCAGCAAGACTTAATGGTCTTTCATACAGCAAGTTTATGTATGGTTTAAAGCTTGCACAGGTTGAAGTTAACAGAAAGATGTTAGCTGAGATGGCTGTAAATGATGCTGAAGGATTTACAAAACTCGTAGAAGTTGCAAAGGGAAAACTTGCATAACTACTTCTGATTTGAAAAATCAGAAGAGCCATCCGCGGCTTTGAGCGGAGTAAAAGATTCACTGGAAGTGAATTTACATCTTGGATTTGAAAAAAATCAAAAAAAATTATAAAAACCGTTGACATTATCCGACATAAATGGTATTATAGTCATCGCGTCAGGTAATTGAATGACGGTTTTGCGGGAGTGCTGGAATTGGCAGACAGGCTAGACTAAGGATCTAGTTCGGAGTTCCGAGTGAGGGTTCAAGTCCCTTCTCCCGCATACTTAAGACACAACTTTGGTTGTGTCTTAATTTTATTTTTACGACGAGTAAAGAACTAGATGTTTTTTAGTATTTTACAATCGTGATACAATCACCAATATAGACATAGTAGTTTTGAAAATCGTATTTAGTTTGGTTTTAGGTTTGCAGTCGTGGCGGAATTGGTATACGCGCATGATTCAGGTTCATGTCCATGCATGTGGGTGTGGGTTCAAGTCCCATCGACTGCATAATTTAATAAAAGTGGGTTATGTCACTTTTATTTTTTTGCATTATTTGTTAAAATACTAATATTGAGAATGTATTATTAAGTGTGCCGTTATGGCAGTTATAGTTTTAATTCAGGAGTGAGAATGGGTATTAGTATTAGAGAACAATGGGAGGACTGGGAAGAGAGTTTCCTAAGTCAGTATGCATCTAAAAGTAAAAACAGTGAAGGCAGGGATGTACCTGAAGGACCTTGTGATCTTAGAACGATTTATCAAAGAGACAGGGATAGAATTATTCATTCTAAGTCGTTTAGAAGACTAAAGCATAAAACACAGGTTTTTCTTGCGCCTAGAGGTGATCATTATAGAACACGACTTACTCATACTTTAGAGGTTTCTCAGATAGCAAGATCAATTTCTAGAGCGTTAAGGCTTAATGAAGATTTAACTGAGGCTATTGCACTTGGTCATGATCTTGGACATACACCATTTGGTCATTGTGGAGAAAGTGCTCTTGATGGGATTTGTGATTTGGGTTTTAAACATAACGAACAAAGTATTAGAGTTGTTGAAGTTCTAGAGAACGAAGGCAAGGGCCTTAACTTGTCAAAAGAAGTAAGAGATGGAATATTAAATCATAAAACTTCTGGTAATCCAAAAACACTAGAAGGCCAGGTTGTTAGATATTCAGATAAGATTGCATATATTAATCATGATATTGATGATGCAATTAGAGCTGGGATTATGAAGGAAGATGATATTCCTGTTTATTATCGCGATATTCTTGGTGATACGACTAAAACAAGACTAGATGCACTTATTCATGATGTTGTAAATAACAGCATTGGTAAGGATAAGGTTTATATGTCTGATGAATACAACGATGCAATGTATAAACTTAGAGTGTTTATGTTTGATAGAGTTTATACTAATAAAGTCGCTAAAGGCGAAGAAGTAAAAGCTAATGCAATGATTGAGAAGTTATATGAGTATTATTTGAATAATGTTGATGAACTTCCAGAAGAATATTTATATCTTAATAGAGAAAAGGGAGAAGATATTAGAAGGGTTGTATGTGATTACATAGCTGGTATGTCGGATCAGTATTCTGTTAAGACATTTCAGAATATATTTGTTCCAAAATCTTGGGAAATGTAGAGGTTATTTATGTTTTACGGCGATGATGTGATAAATGAGGTAATTGAAAAAAATGATATAGTTGACGTTGTATCATCATATGTTAAGCTCAAAAAATCAGGCGCTAATTATTTTGGATTATGTCCATTTCATAATGAAAAATCGCCTTCTTTCTGCGTTTCGCCAGCTAAACAGATGTTTTACTGTTTTGGATGTGGTGAAGGTGGAAGTGTAATAACCTTTGTAATGAAATATGAGAACTATTCATTTGCTGAGGCGTTAAAGTTTCTTGCTGAAAAGGCTGGAATGCAATTACCAGAAGGAGAGGTTTCTGAGGAAAGTAAAAGAAATGCTGATATTAGAAATAAAATCCTTGAGGTTAATGTTTTATCAGCTAGATATTATTATCATATTTTGGTAAATGGAAATGATAAATCCGGACTTGATTATTTTAAGGGTAGAGAGTTATCAGATGATACAATAAAGAAGTTTGGTTTAGGATACACTGGAAAGAAAAGTTTTTTGTATCAGTATGTTAAGAGTAAGGGATATTCAGATGATATTCTTAAGGAAACTGGACTTTTTGTTTTTGATGAAAAAGGTGTTTATGATAAATTCTGGAATAGAGTAATGTTTCCAATTTTTGATGTGAATAATAAAGTGATTGCATTTGGTGGTAGAGTGCTTGGAGATGCTAAGCCTAAGTATGTTAATTCTAATGAAACGAAAGTTTTTAACAAAAGTAATAATATGTATGGTTTAAATCTTGCAAGAACATCTAGAAGTGATTATATGCTTATTTGCGAAGGATATATGGATGTTATATCACTTCATCAGGCTGGTTTTAACATGGCTGTTGCTGCACTTGGTACATCGCTTACAATTGGACATGCTAATCTTGTTAAGAGATATGCTAAGAAAGTCATACTTACTTTTGATAGTGATGAAGCTGGTACAAAAGCTGCACTTCGTGCTATTCCAATATTCTTAAATGCTGGATTATCTGTTAAAGTTCTTAATATGAAACCATATAAAGATCCAGATGAGTTTATTAAAAATCTTGGTAGAGAAGAATTTCAAAAAAGAATTGATGAAGCTGAGAATTATTTTATTTTTAAGATTAAGCAGCTTGAGAAAAACTATGACATAAATACTCCTGATGGTAAGACTGATTTTTATAAAGAAATAGCAAATGAACTTTCAAATTTCGGTGAGGAACTTGAAAGAAATAATTATATTGAGGCAGTAAGTAGAGAGTTTTCTATTGATAGAAAGCAGTTATCAGATCTTGTTACTAAGATGCTTTATAAACCTAAGAAGGCAACTTCGTATGATAAAGAAATTGATAATAGAAATAAAATGGTTGATGAAGAAGATGATGCAATATTAACTTCTCAAAGACTTTTGCTTACATGGTTAATTGAAGAACCAGTTATTTATGATAAGATTATAAAGTATGTAAATTCTACTGATTTTACAGATGAATTTTATAAGGATGTTGCTGATAAAGTTTTTAAACAATTTGCTGAAGGTAAGGTTAATCCTGTATTGATTATTAATTCGTATGAAGATGAGCAGATGCATAAAAAAGTTGCAAGAATTTTTAATAGTGAATTAAACAGTGAACTTAATGACAAGGAAAGAGAAAAAGCTCTTAATGAAATTGTTATTAATATTAAACTTAATAGTATTAGAAATAAACAGAGTACAACAACTGATTTAAATGAATATCAGATGTTGATGAATTTAGAAGAAGAGATTAAGAACATAAATATCAAATTATAATTATATGAGAATGTGTTTGATATTATATTTTTTAGTGAAATAAAATTTATAGGAAAAGATAGGAATCAATTATGAATATATCAAATAGATTAAAAAGCGTTGCCAATATGGTTGCGTTTAAGACGTGTGTTGACGTGGGAACAGATCATGGTTATGTTCCGATTTATTTGTGTTTAAATAATATATGTGATTATGTTATAGCCATGGATATTAACAGAGGTCCTTTGAGTGTATGCTTTGATAATATTCAAAAGTATAGACTTTCAGATAGAATATATACAAGACTTTGTGATGGACTATCTGATTATGATGCTGGGGAAGCTGAAACAGTTGTTATATCAGGCATGGGTGGATTGCTAATTGAAAAGATTTTATCTAGAGATATTGAACTTGCAAAGAGTTTTAAACAGTTAGTATTATCTCCTCAAGGCGATGAAAAAGTAGTAAGAAAATTTTTGAAAGAAAATGGATTTACTATTGAAAAAGAAGATATGATTTTTGATGAAGGAAAGTATTATTTAATTATAGATGCTAGATATTATCAAAATGATACTAAGTCAGATGAGAAATTGTTGGATAAAGAATTGTCTGATGATGAAATAGATAATAAGAATGATATAGAGATAGATAATTCTAAAGAGGATATTGAGACTATTAATGAAAACGAAAATGATCATGAAGAAGAAAAATTAGTAGAAGAAATTAAGGAATGCTTTGGTGAATATTTAGTTGAAAATAAGAACAAAGTATTTGTTGAATATGTTACTAAAGAACATAGAAATTATAGTTTTATTTTAGAATGCTTAAAAGAAAAAGAAGCAGAAAATAAGGTTGATAGTACAAAGAATCGTATGATAGAGATTGAAAAGTATGTTAACTTATTAGAAAAAACTATGGATATTATGGGGGTTAGTTATGAGCGAGGAAGTAAAAACTAATAAGGTTAAATTAGCTGATTTAGCTAAGGATGCACAGAAGGATTTTGAATATGACATTGTGCTTGCAAAGGTTGATGGAAAACTCATGGAGTTAAATAACTATGTTAAGCAGGATGCAGAGATTGAATTCTTAACTACAGAAACCACATATGGTAATGATGCATATAGAAGAAGCATGACATTACTTTTACTTAAATCATTTCATGATGTATTAGGTAATAAGAATGTTGAAGAAATCAGAGTACAATATTCTGTAAGTAAAGGATATTATTGTACTTACAAAGGTTCTGAAGAATTAAGTGAGAATCTTTTAAAAAGAGTTTCTGATAGAATGAAGGAACTTGTAGATGCTAAAATCGATATAACAAAGAAAACTGTTAAAATTGGATATGCCATGAGTCAGTTTAGAAAACATGGCATGCTTGAGAAGGAAAAGTTATTTAGATATAGACGTTCTTCACAAGTTAATCTTTATGATATAAATGGTTTTGAAGATTATTATTATGGATATATGGTAATGAATACAAGTTACCTTAAGTATTTTGATTTATTTTTGTATGATGAAGGGTTTGTTCTTCAAATGCCAGTTAAAGAAAATCCAACTGTTGTTCCAAAATTTGAGCCACAGGATAAAGTTGCAGCAACTCTTAAGGGAACTGCTTCATGGGGTGAAATGTTTGGAATTAAAGGTGTTGCAGATTTAAATGAATGTATCACTAAAAAACAAATTGCGGATATGATATTAGTTCAGGAAGCTGTATTTGAAAAGAAGATAGCTGAACTTGCAAATGAAATTAATGAAAAAAATTGTAAGTTTGTAATGATAGCTGGTCCATCATCATCTGGTAAAACTACATTCTCACATAGACTAAGTGTTCAACTTATGGCTATAGGAATGAGACCACATCCAATTCCAGTTGATAATTATTTCGTAAATAGAGATAAGACACCTCTTGATGAAAAAGGTGAAAAAGATTATGAAAGTCTTTTGGCAATAGATGTTAAACAGCTTAATGAAGACTTAGCGAATCTTCTTGATGGAAAGAAGGTTGAACTTCCAGAATATAATTTTATTTCTGGTGAAAGAGAATACAAAGGTAATTACTTGCAACTTGGTGAAGGTGATGTTCTTGTTTTAGAAGGTATTCATTGTTTGAATGATTTGTTAACATATGCCATACCAAGAGAAAAGAAGTTTAAAATATATTTATCAGCTCTTACAGTATTAAATCTTGATGAGCATACAAGAATACCAACTACAGAAGCAAGAATGCTAAGACGTATGGTTAGAGATGCTAGAACAAGAGGAATTAATGCTACAGAAACCATTAAGAGATGGGCATCTGTTAGAAGAGGTGAAGATAAGCATATATTCCCATATCAGGAAGAAGCGAATGAAGTTTTTAATTCATCACTTATATATGAACTTGGAGTATTAAAACAATATGTTGAACCATTGTTATATAGTGTTGATCCAAATTGCCCAGAATACACTGAGGCTAAAAAACTTTTAAAATTCTTGGATTATTTCTTGGGAATAAATAGTGAACTAGTACCACATAATTCAATTATTAGAGAATTTATTGGTGGTAGCGTATTTAATTGTTAATATGTTTAAACTTGAGTGGAGCAAATGATCGCGTGTACTATTGCCGAAAGGACGTGCACGAGGAAAGTCCGGGCTTCGCAGGGCAGGATGCCGGATAACGTCCGGTGGAGGTGACTCTAAGGAAAGTGCAACAGAAATTAAACCGCCTTTTAAAGGTAAGGGTGAAATGGCAGTGTAAGAGACTACCGCTTTGGTGGTAACATCAAGGGTCAGTGTAAACCCCATCCGAAGCAAGACTGAATAGAAAGTTGGTTGCCCGCCTATATCTTTCGGGTAGGTCGCTTGACTTTATTGGTAACAATAAAGCTAGATAGATGATCATTCTAGACATAACCCGGCTTATCGCTCCACTCATTATATAATTATATAAAATTGAATAAATTTGTTATATTTTGACAGAAATTTCATTTTTTTGGCAGATTTATGAAAGAACAATTAAAATCAAATTGGTAAAATTGCACAAAAATATGGTCAATAATATATTGAATCAAACAATAAAATGTAGTATTTTAACAAAAAATAGTGAAAAAAGCATAAAATTTTACAAAAATTGTATTTAGTGTTATAATTTTATTATAGAAGATAGTGGGTGTACTAATGGAAAAAGGAGGTGCCTGTTATGATGGAAAATGAGAACTACTTACAGCAGTCAGAAGGAATGCATCTTGGTGAGACAAGTGATATTTCTCTCTCAGCATCTGCAGACAATGACACTCATCAGGCTGTTGTTGAAATGAATAATGACCCTGAGGTTGTTGTTATAGCCGAAGGAACAACAGAGATAGCGCCTAATGAGTACAAGGAGAGAGTAAATTTAAAAGAAGTAAGATTACCTAAATCTTTAGAGAAAATCGGTAAAAGAGCTTTTTATGGATGCCAAAACCTTACCGTTGTTGTTTTTGGTGGAAATGAAAAAGTGATTGAAGATGAAGCATTTGCTAATTGTAGAGCACTTAGAAAGATTGAATTACCAGATTCACTTGAAGAGATTGGATATGGTGCTATTGAAAACTTTGAATTAGGTGGAACAATTGCACTTACAAACTTAAAGAAACTTGGTGCTAGAAACTTTAATATTTCTAGTTCACTAAAATTTGAAGTTGGTCCAAATCTTGAAGATATCGGTATGAGTTCATTTAACTGTGTTACAAAGATTAATGTTTCCTCAGATAATAAGAAATTCAAACTCAGAGATGGTTTATTATTAGATAGACTTGGAACTAGACTTCTTTTCTGTGAAAGAGATATGACTGATATGGTACTTGTACCAGCAACAGTTACTAAAATCGATGATTATGCATTCTATAATTGTCGTAAGATTAAAGGAGTTACAATTCCAGACGCAGTTACTGAAATTCCAGGATACGCATTTTCAGGTTGTGAAGCTTTAACTGAAGTTTTTCTTCCGGGTAAACTTGAAAAGATTGCAAGATTTGCATTCTATCGTTGTAAAGCTTTAACAGAAATTAATATTCCTGGTACAGTAAAGAAAATTGAAAGTTATGCATTTGGTAGTTGTCAGGGCCTTAAGGAAGTTAAGGTTTCTGATGTATGTGAAACAAGAGGAGCTTTTGAAAGTACAGTTGTAGTTGTACCTGTACCAGCAGATCAGCTTACATTCTCATCACATTCAAGTGCTGCAACATTTATGTCAAGTGGTTCAGCTGCTGTTAGATCTTCATCTACACCATTCAGAACTGAATCAGCTGCCGCTTACAAAGCTTCTGTTTCATCATATTCATCTGCACTTGGTTCAAATAATAATTTGGCTAATCAGAAGAGAGATGAAATTAATGATAGAAGAATGGAACAGAAGAGACAGGAGCAGATGCGTGTTAAGGAAGAAAGACAGAACGCTCAGGAAGAACTTAATGCTCGTATGAGAGAAGAGTTCATGGAAAAGAAAGATGCTCTTATGCAGAAAGTTGCATTTATTAAAGATGAATTAAGAAGAACAAGTGGTGTTAATGTTCTTAAAAAGAACAAACTTAATAATCAGCTTTATGAATGTACTATTCAGGCTATCGATCTTAATGGTAAATATGGTACATATATTGATGAGTCAGAAAAAATTGAGATTGATGATTAATTAAAAGATTTCAAGGAATCGGCAGAAATGTCGATTCCTTTTTTGTGTTGTATAGAATTAAGTGAATTTATTTGCTGTGAATATAAAGAGAACCTATCATGTTATTATATGTATAAACTAGATTTATAAAATGTTATATGTTATAATTACATAATTATAGTTTATGAAAAATTATTAAGTTACGAGGTTTAATATGAGAATAGGAATGGGATATGATGTCCATAAACTTGTTACGGGACGTAAACTAATTTTAGGTGGTGTTGAAATTGAACATACACATGGTTTATTAGGGCATTCAGATGCAGATGTTTTAACTCATGCCATAATGGATAGTTTACTTGGAGCTGCTACACTTGGAGATATCGGGAAACATTTTCCTGATACTGATGAAAAATATAAAAGTGCAGATAGTATAGAATTATTAAAACATGTTGCAAAATTGTTAGATGATGAAGGATATATAGTTGGTAATATTGATGCTACAATTATTGCTCAGAAACCCAAAATGAGACCTTATATAGATACTATGAGAAAGAACATTGCTGATGCTTTATCAATTGATGTTTCTAAAGTAAATGTTAAAGCTACAACAGAAGAAGGTCTTGGGTTTACTGGAAATCTTGAAGGTATATCTTCTCAGTCTATATGTTTGCTTGAAAAAGTAGATGATTATATTTCAGATAATTATATTGTTGCATCGACTGATGAAAACATAAATAATAATACTTTCAGAAACTGTAGCGGCTGTAGTGGCTGCAGTATGAATAAATAATATATAAGTTATAATAATAAGTGATTAAATAATAAACTGAATAATGTTTCACGTGGTTAGTATTAAAATGCTACTAAGTGATACTGAAAGGATATAAATATGAAAATCTATAATACTCTTACAAGAAAAAAAGAAGAATTTGTTCCAATTGAAGAAGGAAAAGTTAAAATGTATGTATGTGGTCCTACTGTATATGATTTAATTCATATTGGTAATGCAAGACCAATGATAGTTTTTGATACATTTAGAAGATATCTTGAATATAAAGGTTATGAAGTAAAGTTTGTTTCTAACTTTACTGATGTTGATGATAAAATTATTAAAAAATCTATTGAGATGGGCATAGATTCAAAAGAAGTATCTGAAAAATTTATTGAAGAATGTAAAAAAGATATGGCATCTCTTAATGTTAGAGAAGCATCAGTTCATCCAAAAGCTACAGAAGAAATTGATGGTATGATTGATCTTATTTCTGACTTGATTGAAAAAGGATATGCTTATGAAGCTGATGGTACAGTTTATTATAGTACTAGAAGTTTTAAAGATTATGGAAAATTATCTAAGAAGAATATTGATGATTTAGAAGGTGGACATAGAGATGAAGCTCATGCATTAAAAGTTTCAGGTGAAGAAAGTAAGAGAGATCCACTTGATTTTGTTCTTTGGAAACCAAAAAAAGAGGGTGAACCTTTCTGGAAATCACCATGGTCAGAAGGTAGACCTGGATGGCATACAGAGTGTTCTGTTATGGCTAAGAAATATTTAGGCGCAAGTATTGATATTCATGCAGGTGGTGAGGATTTGATTTTCCCACATCATGAAAATGAAATTGCTCAAAGTGAAGCTTCAAACGGTGTGGAATTTTCAAAATACTGGATGCATAATGGTTTCCTTAAGATTAATAATGAAAAGATGTCCAAGTCTTTAGGTAACTTCTTTACAGTCAGAGATATAGGAAAGCATTATGAACTTGAAGTATTAAGATTCTTTATGTTATCAGCACATTATAGAACACCTATCAACTTTAGCGATGAACTCATGGAATCAGCTAAGACTAGTCTTACAAGAATTAGAACTGCAGTTGATAATTTAAATTATCTTTATGATAATTCTACAATTGAAAATATTACTGATGATGAGAAGAGCATTCTTGAATCTGCAGATGATTTTATTACAAAATTTGAAAATGCAATGGATGATGATTGCAATACAGCAGATGCTATTTCATCATTATTTGAACTTGTAAAATTAGCTAATGTTTCTGTTAATGAAACAAGTAGTAAGGAATTCATTAATGGATTTAAAGATAAAATTAATACAATAGCAAATGTTCTTGGAATTACTGTTGAAGTTAAGAAAGAAATGCTTGATGAAGAAATTGAAAAAATGATTGAAAAAAGAACACAGGCTAGAAAAGACCGTGATTTTGCTTTAGCTGATCAGATTAGAGATGAATTATTAAGTAAAGGAATAATTCTAGAAGATACAAGGGAAGGCGTTAAGTGGAAACGCAGTAATTAATTATGGATAATATGAATTTAGATATTTTTGAAGTTTTAAAAACTGGTTTATCTATAGAAGATGTTGCGATTGATACGTATTCACCGTTGACATTAGCATTTGTTGGGGATAATGTTTATGAATTAATTCTACGTACAAAGGTTGTTACTGATGGAAATACAGCGGTTAATAAGCTTAATAAGATGACATCTGATTTAGCTTGTGCAAAGTTTCAATGTGAACTTGTAAATGCGTTGATGGATGAGTTAAATGAGGAAGAAATTAGAGTTTTTAAGCGTGGAAGAAATGCTAAATCTAATTCAAAGGCTAAAAATGCTAGTTATAATGAATATAAGCATGCAACTGGTTTTGAAACATTAATTGGTTATTTATATTTGACGCATAATTCGGAAAGAATTTTTGAATTATTAAAAATAGGATTTTCTAAGGTGAATGGTGAAAATAAATGAGATATGAAGAATATACAGTAGAGGGCAGAAACGCTGTTATGGAGAGTTTGCGTTCTGGAAGGGACGTAGATAAGGTATTTGTCTTAGATGGATGTATGGACGGTGCTGTAAGAAGTATTGTCAGAGAAGCTAAAAAAGGCGACACTATTGTTGAGTTTGTTTCTAAGGAACGCCTTGATAATATGTCAAAGACCGGTAAACATCAGGGAGTTATAGCTTATGTTGCAGCGTATAATTACGCTAGTGTTGAAGATATATTAGCAAATGCAAAAGAAAAAGGTGAGGATCCATTTGTTATAATTCTTGATGGTATTATGGATCCACACAATCTTGGAGCTATTATTAGAACTGCTAATCAGGCTGGTAGTCATGGAATTATTATTCCTAAAAGAAGAGCTTGCGGACTTACTGCAGTTGTTGCAAGAACGTCTGCAGGTGCCATAAATTATACACCGGTTGCAAAGGTTACTAATATTTCGAATACAATAGAGGATTTAAAGAAGGAAGGTTTATGGTTTGCATGTGCAGATATGGGTGGAAGCGATATGTATGATCTAAATCTTAAAGGACCTATTGGACTTGTTATTGGTAATGAAGGTGAAGGCGTTAGTCGTCTTGTTAAGGAAAAATGCGATATGATAGCATCGATTCCTATGAAGGGTGATATTGATTCTCTTAATGCATCTGTAGCATGTGGTATTCTTGCTTATGAGATAGTAAGACAAAGGAGAATGTAAATAATTATAATGTATTTTTAGAAGTATGTTGTGGGGGAGGTGCTTTAAATTGGAACAGAGTTTATTGATTCATAAGGCGATTGTTTATGCGACCAAAGCTCATGCTGGTCAGAAGAGAAAAGCAAGTGATGTTGATTATATTTCACATCCAATGGAAGTTATGGAGATACTTGCGCTTAATAATGCTAGTATTAATTTAAGAATTGCTGGTATATTACATGACACTGTTGAGGATACTCAAGTTACAATTGAAGATATTGAGAAAAATTTTGGAAGTGAAGTAAGAACACTTGTTGCAAGTCATACTGAAGATAAATCAAAAACATGGCATGAAAGAAAACAACATACAGTCGATTTTCTTAAAACAGCAACATTGGAAGAAAAACTATTAGCACTTGCTGATCTTATAGCAAATGCCAGATCCATTTTATATGATATGGATATACTAGGTGATGATGTTTGGAGTAGATTTAAAGCTACAAAAGAGGAAGAAGAATGGTATTATAATGGTATTCTTGATTCCGTTAAAGAGTTTAAAACTGATGAAAAATATGAAAAATTGTACAAAGAAGCAGAAAAATTATGCAGTAAAATTTTTGAATAAATAATGATTTGATATCTTAAGATTATTATGGAAATTTAACAATTCTAATATTATTGTAACATTTTTGTAACATTTTATTGACTTAATGTAACAATTATGTTATAAATATAATGCAGTGATTATGAAAGTCATTGTGTTAGGAGTGTAATTTTATGAAAACTTTAAAAAATTTTGCGGTAGGTATAGCAGTGGTTGCTTTAATCCCAGCCTCAATATTTGCAAAAGCGGACACAGAATTTCTTAAGACTAATAAAATCGTTAAAGAAGAAAAATTAGTTACAGGTGAAAATGAAGTTGAAGTTAAAGAATTAAATCTTCCAATTTTAACAAGTAGAAAGCCTGGAGATATGAATAGTATTTCTTATTCAAGTAAAATCCTTACAAATGCATTTGCTGAAGGCATTAAGGAAAGTAATAATAAGAAATCAGAATTGAAAAAAGATAATAAGACTGATAAGTTTAAGGCTAAAAAGAAGTCAAAGAAAAAGTCTAAAAAGAAAAAGCAAAAAAAGCTTATTGGTAATTTCAAGATTACAGCTTATTGTATTCATGGTAGAACAGCATCAGGTACAACAACAACAGCTAATCGTACAATAGCTGCTGATCCATCAGTTCTTCCTTATGGTACTGAAGTTGTTATCAATGGAAAAACATATGTAGTTGAAGATACAGGCGGAGCAATTAAAAATAACAGAATTGATATTTATATGAGTACATATGATGAAGCAATTCAGTGGGGCGTTAAAAATGTTGATGTATATTACGCTAAATAAGAAATTATAAATTGCTCATGCATTTAAAAATTTATAAGTATTTAAATCCCGTGATTTTTTGTCACGGGATTTTTAGTTGAAAATAAAGCATTTTTAAGGTATAATTTAACGATGAAATATTCTAGTGAGGTAGTAGTTATGTCAGAAGTAATTGATGTTAATGAAAAAGAAAAAAAAGAATCCAGAAATTTTATTGAAATGGAAATAGATAAGGATTTAGCTGAAGGTAAATACGATTCAGTTATTACAAGATTTCCACCAGAACCTAATGGTTATTTGCATATTGGTCATGCAAAGGCTGTTTTATTAAATTATGGTCTTGCTAAACAATATGGTGGACAATTTAATATGAGATTTGATGATACAAATCCTACTAAGGAGAAGATTGAATTTGTTGATTCAATTATTGAAGACATAAAGTGGTTAGGTGTTAAATGGGAAGGCGACATCCGTTATGCATCTGATTATTTTGATAAAATGTATGAAGCAGCTGTTACATTAATTAAAAAAGGTAAGGCTTATGTATGCGATTTGACAGCTGATGAAATTAGAGAGTATAGAGGAACACTTACTGAACCAGGTAAGAATAGTCCTTATAGAGATAGAAGTGTTGAAGAAAACTTACAGCTTTTTGAAGATATGAAAAACGGTAAGTATGCTGATGGCGAAAAAGTATTAAGAGCTAAAATTGATATGTCATCAAGCAATATTAATATGAGAGATCCTATTATTTATAGAGTTGCTCATATGACTCATCATAGAACAGGCGATAAATGGTGCATCTATCCAATGTATGATTTTGCTCATCCACTTGAAGATGCATTTGAAGGTGTTACACATTCAATTTGTACACTTGAATTTGAAGATCACAGACCTTTGTATGATTGGGTCGTAAATGAAGTTGGTTTTGAAAAGCCACCAAGACAGATTGAATTTGCTAAGTTATATCTTGAAAATGTAGTAACAGGAAAAAGATATATTAAGAAGTTAGTTGAAGATGGAATTGCTTATGGTTGGGATGATCCAAGACTTGTTTCTCTTAGTGGCCTTAGAAGAAGAGGTTATACTCCTGAATCTATTCAGAAGTTTATTGAACTTTGTGGTGTATCTAAGAGTAATAGTGTTTCAGACATCGCAATGCTTGAGTTCTGTATTAGAGATGATTTAAAACTTAGCAGACCAAGATATATGGGTATTCTTGATCCTATTAAACTTGTAATAGATAACTATGAAGATGGTAAAGTTGAAATTCTCGAAGCTGATAATAACCTTGAGAATGAAGAACTTGGTAAGAGAGAATTAAAATTTGGTAAAGAACTCTATATTGAAAGAGATGACTTTATGATTGAACCACCTTCAAAATACAAGAGATTATATCCTGGTAATGAAGTTAGACTTATGAACGCTTATTTTGTAAAGTGTGTTTCATATGAGACTGATGAAGATGGTAATGTTACTGTTGTTCATTGTACATATGACCCTGAAACAAAGAGTGGTTCAGGTTTTACAGGAAGAAAAGTCAAAGGAACAATTCACTGGGTACATGCTGATAGTGCAGTAGATGCTACTGTTAGACTTTTTGAAGAATTAATTGATACAGAAAAGGGTATGTTTGATGAGGAAGGAAATCTTAACTTAAATCCAAATTCTGTAGTAGAAATTAAGAATTGTAAACTTGAAGAAAAATTTGCTGAATTATCAAAAGATGAAAAGTTCCAGTTAGTAAGAAATGGATTTTTCTGTTTTGATTCTAAGGATTCTAAAGAAGGTGATATTGTATTAAATAGAATTGTATCACTTAAGAGTTCTTTTAAATTACCAAAATAAAAAGAAAGAATAGAGATTATATTATGGGAGAAGTTTTATATACCATACCGGTAAAAGATGCATATAAAATCGACTGCGAATGTCCTATTTGTCAAATGTATAATGATATTGAGAAAAATGCTATAGAATTTACTATGGGTCCAAGTTATATGGAGGATGACATTAGAGCAGTTACTGATGAAAAAGGTTTTTGTAAAGAGCATACGCAGAAGTTAATGGATGCTAATAACAGACTTGGTATGGGACTTATATTAAGAACTCATTTCGCTAAAACTAATGCTGATATTAAGAAACTAACAGCTACAGGTGGTAAGAGTGGATTATTTAAAAAGAAAGATATATCAGAACTTACTAATTATATTCATAAATTAAATAGTAGCTGTTTTGTATGCGATAAAATTGAGTTTACATTTGAAAGATATTTAAAAACTATTGTTCATCTTTGGAAGAAAGATCCTGAGTTTAGAGAAGATTTTAAAAATAGCAAGGGAATGTGTAATGAACACTATGTTAATTTATTAGAATATGCTTCGAAGAATCTTCATGGCAGTGATTTAGATTCTTTTATTGATGAGACTAATGAACTTTACATTAAAAATATGGAAAGATTATATGAAGACTTAGATTGGTTTGTTAAAAAGTTTGATTATAAGTATAAAGATGAACCATGGAAGAATGCCAGAGATTCAGTTTTTAGGGCGAATAATAAAACAGTTGGTATAATACCGCCTGATAGTGAGTCTCCGGATAAGGTTTAATAACCGTTATATTTTTGCCTTTTTTGAAAAAAGTTGTATATTTTTTTAGCAGTATTTGTTTTATACAGATACTGCATTTTTTATCTAAAATTATATATATTAAGATGGTATGGAAACGAAAATGTTGTTCATGGTTTGTTCATAATTTATTCACTATTTGTTAAATTGATAATGGGAATAAAAAGGGATAAAATACAATAGGATTGTTTTGGGGAGCTAAACAATTACTAAATAATGGAGTAAAAAGGAATGAAAACAGGAACAAGAAAAAGAATTCTTTCCATCGGCATTTCTATGGCTATGGTCATATCATCATTGCCAGGTGGAAAAGCAAAAGAAGTCAATGCTGCTACACAAAATAATTATGTAAAAGCATTGCAAGAAGCATTGTATTTTTATGATGCGAATATGTGCGGAGATAATGTAGATTATTATAGTGCATTATCATGGCGAGATAACTGTCATACTGATGACGAGTTTTATTATTTTGATGGTGTGATAAGAAAAGTAGTTAAATCGGGTTTTCATGATGCTGGAGATCATGTTAAATTTGGTTTACCACAGGCTTATACAGCTACAATCCTTGGTCTTTCATATATGGAAAATGCAGATGTCTATAAAAAATATGGCTTAACAAAACATATGAAAAATATATCATCTTGTTTTTACAAATATTTTTCAGATTGTACAGGTATATTAGGTAATACTGTACATGGATTTTGTTATCAGATTGGAGAACCAAATTTAGATCATGCTTATTGGGGAAAACCTGAAAATCAGAGTTCTAGAAAAGAGCAGTATTATGTTACATCAGAAGAAAATCCTGCAACAGATATTGTTTCAGAAACATCAGCTGCTTTAGCGCTTCAATATTTAAACAATCCAGGAGATCCATATTCGTTATTTTTAGCAGAAAGATTATTTGATTATGCTAAAACAAATGACAAAAAAATTGCCACAGATGGACCTGGAGAATTTTATAAATCATCAAGTTGGGAAGATGATTATTGTTTAGCAGCTGCATTATTATGTATTGCTGTTGGTAATACAAGTGATCGTGATATTTATGCAAGTGAATTTAAAAAATATTATTCAAATTGTAATCAATATTCATGGTTATCTTGGGATAATGTAAGTAGTCTTGCACTTAAATATGGTGAAAAAGCCGGACTTATTGATTTGAGTTCTGATCCAGTTGCTAATTGCTTAAATAATATGAAAAAAGAATGCGCAGTAAATGATGGATATTATTGCTTATCTGATTGGGGAAGTGCAAGATATAATTGTAATATGGATGCTTTGGCATTTTTATCAAATGATGAGGATAATGCTAAATGGGCTTTTGGTCAGTTAGATTATATCTTAGGAGATGATAATAGAAGTTTTGTATGCGGTCATACAAAATATGAACTACATCCACATCATAGAGCTGCTAGTGCATACGATAACGTAGAGAGTCATGGCAAAGAAAAGCAAGAACATATTCTTGTTGGTGCTCTTGTAGGAGGACCTGATAGAAGTGGAAATTTCGTAAATGATGCAAATTTACATAAATATACGGAAGTTGCACTAGATTATAATGCTGGATATATATTTGCTTTATCTGGTGCAATTGAAAAGTTAATGAAAGATAATAAGTTATCTGCTCAAGGAACAATAGATGATTCTATTTTGGTTTCAGAATATAGAAGAAATCTTATTATTAGTTATAAGTCAGAATCTGAAATCGGAAGATTAAGTAATTATCATGAGAATGAAACAGAGGAACCATCTAGTGAAGAACCTTCATCTGAGGAACCATCTGAAGAGCCATCATCAGAAGAACAGTCATCTGAAGAAGTATCATCAGAAGAACAGTCATCTGAAGAAGTATCATCAGAGGAACAGTCTTCTGAAGAAGTATCATCAGAGGAACAGTCTTCTGAAGAAGTATCATCAGAAGAACAGTCATCTGAAGAAGTATCATCAGAGGAACAGTCTTCTGAAGAAGTATCATCAGAGGAACAGTCATCTGAAGAAGTATCATCAGAGAAACAGTCTTCTGAAGAAGTGTCATCAGAAGAACAGTCATCTGAGGAAGTATCATCAGAAGAACAGTCATCTGAAGAAGTATCATCAGAGGAACAGTCATCTGAAGAAGTATCATCAGAGGAACAATCATCAGAAGAAGAAGGTTCAGAATATACTGGCGAGGAACAATCTTCTGAACATGTAGGTGAGGAAGAATCATCTGAAAAGACTTCAGAGGAACAATCATCAGAAGAAGAAGGTTCAGAATATACTGGTGAGGAGCAGTCTTCTGAAAAATCATCAGAGGAACAGTCATCAGAAGATGTTTCATCAGAGGAACAGTCATCTGATAAAGAATCAGAGGAATCTTCGAAAGAAACTCCATATGTAGAAGAATCATCTGAAGAAACTTCAAGTGAAGAACAGTCTTCAGAAATACCAAGTGAAGAACAGTCTTCAGAGACACCAAGTGAAGAACAATCTTCAGAAATACCAAGTGAAGAACAGTCTTCAGAGACACCAAGTGAAGAACAGTCTTCAGAGACACCAAGTGAAGAACAGTCTTCAGAAACATCAACTGAAAAACAGACTGAAACAAAGCCTGTAACTGAACAGACTGAAACAACTTCTAACAATAATAATACAGCAGGTAGCAATACAAATAATAATACAAATAGTAATACGAATAATAATGGTAATACTGATAACGAATCAAAGACTGTTGTTAAAGATAAAAAAAGAATACTTAAAAAAGGTAAAATCAAGATTAATCTTAAGAATAAAAAGAAATATAAATTATCTAAGAAAATCAAGATTAAATCTAAGTATGCTATTAAGTCTATTACTATAAATAAGAAAAAGATTAAGATTAAGAAGAATGCTAAAAAGATTTCATTTAAACTTAAGAAATATAAAAAATTCTTAAAGAAACGTAAGTTTAATAAGATAATTATTAAAGATATCTATGGTAAAAAGATTGTTAGAAAAATAAAAATTAAATAATTAGTTTTCTATAGAGATAAAAGGTGTAGATTATTCTACACCTTTTATTTTTCAATAAAAAACATGCCACCAGTTAAAATGATGGCATGTTAGAATTATTTAATTTATATATAATATTAATTGTTAAGTGGATCATCTAATTCATCGGAAAAGAATTCATCATCAGATTCTTTAACGGAATTATCTGTTACTGTTTCACTGAAGTTTGCATTACTTTCGTTAAAAGTATCTGAAGCAGTATTAATATTATCAGATACTTCATTGAAGGATTCATTAACGCTTTCAGTTGTGTCGTTAAATGTTTCAGTAACGTCTTCTTTAATTTCAGAAGTAACATCATTAATATCTGAAGTAACCGTATTAACTTCTTCAGAAACAGTAGTAGAAGCTTCAGATATATTATCATTTAAATCATCAACAACATCTGAAACTGTTTCAGTTACATTATCCTTAACATCAGTAACTTCTGAATCGATAATATCAAACTCAGCTAAGTCTATATCCTCAGGATCATATACTTGATTTTCTTCTGAGTCAGCATTTGATTTATCTTTCATTTTTTCAGAAGCTTTTTCAAATAAATCTTTAGCTTTTGATGAAGCCTGTGAAGCAAATTCTTTAACATTCTCTTTTACTTCATCAAGTTTTCCATCTTCAACAAATTTAGTTGCTTTTTCTTTTGCAACGCTAGCAGCCTTAGTAGCTTTATCTTTTGCATCATTGGCAACTGATTTGATTTTTTCTTTATCAATATTATCAAGATTAAAATACTTTCTCTTAGTTTTTTCACCCTCGAAAAGATCATCGTCGTCATCAAAATCGTCTACGTATTGTTTTAAATCATCCTTCTCTTTTTTCTTTAAAACAGAATAAGTAGCTGCAGCCGCAGCCGAAACTAGTGTTGCTCCAATAATTAGTTTTTTTAGTTTTTTTGCCATATTCGTTCTCTCCGTTCCCCACAATATTAGTGGATATTATATTAAATATTTTATAACGAAACAGATAAAAATAAAAGACTTTACTTAAAGTTTTATGAAGTTTTTTTATTTAAACATTAAATATATGTTAGAATAATAGTGCTTGAATAAATATAGATAGGAAAGGCTAATTATGAATATAATAATTAATAATGAATATATAACATTTGAAAATCTATCTGACTTTGATTTAGGGCAAACTCTTGAATGTGGTCAGTGTTTTCATTTTGAAAAAATCGATGAAGATGAGTATGCATTTGTTGCGTATGATAATTTATATGTTGGAAAGCAGAAAGAAGATAAGTTAGTTGTTCAAACTTTTAGGCCAGGAGATGTAAGTCGGTTAGTTAATTATCTTGATTTAAATAGAGATTATGCAAAAATAAAGAAAGAATTGCTAAAAAGGGATAATAAACTAAAAGCAGCAATACATGAAAAAGGTGAAGTTCGAATTTTAAATCAGGAATTTAGTGAGACGTTAATGTCATTCATTATTTCGCAAAATAAACAGATTCCACATATTAAGAAAATAGTTGCAGATATTTCAAAGAAATATGGTGCTTATCTTGGTTCAGCAAATGGTTCTGATTTTTATTCATTTCCTGATATAAAAACTCTTTCTAAAATTGAGATTAATGATTATAAAGAGTTAAAAACAGGTTTTAGGGCACCTTATCTTTATGATGCTTCAGTTAAACTAAATTCATATGTTGATGAATTAAATATTGTAAATAAAGAAAGAGCAGAAATTGATAATATTATTAAGAGAGATATATTTGGTCAGTTAAATGTCAATGAAGCAAGAGAAAAGCTTAAGGAAATAAAAGGTGTTGGTGATAAGGTTGCTAATTGTGTAAATTTGTTCTCTTTATCATATAGGAATGCATTTCCAATTGATGTTTGGATTAAAAGGATAATGGAAGATATTTACTTTAAGAATGAAGTAAGTAAGGAAGAAATACAAGAGTATGCCGAAAAATTATATGGTGAATTAGGTGGATATGCCCAGCAGTATTTATTCTTTTATGGAAGGGATAAAGGACTAGGAAAATAGCATTATTATAAATATTTTTAGAATGTTATTGCAAAGTAAAATATATTGTGCTATTATATCAAATGATGAGGTTAGCACTCGGAAGTAGAGAGTGCTAACAAATGTATATAAGGAGGAATTCGATATGAAACTTAGACCATTAGGAGACAGAGTTGTTTTAAAGAAGGTTGAAGCTGAGGAAGTTACAAAGTCAGGAATTGTACTTCCAGGCCAATCAAAAGAAAAGCCAGATCAGGCAGAAGTTGTTGCAGTTGGTCCTGGAACAACAGTTGATGGAAAAACTATAGAAATGAATGTAAATGTTGGAGACATTGTTATTTATTCAAAATATGCAGGTAATGAAGTTAAACTTGAAGATGATGAATACATTGTAGTTAGAATTTCAGACATACTTGCTGTTGTTGAAGGTTAAGGAGGATAGAAATGGCTAAAGAAATTTTATATGGAGAGGACGCAAGAGCAGCATTAGAAGAAGGCGTTAATGCACTTGCTGATACAGTAAAAGTTACACTTGGACCTAAAGGAAGAAACGTAGTTTTAGATAAATCATATGGTGCGCCACTTATTACAAATGATGGTGTTACTATTGCAAAAGATATTGAACTTGAAGATAGATTTGCTGATATGGGTGCTAAATTAGTTAAGGAAGTTGCAACTAAGACAAATGATGTTGCAGGTGATGGTACTACAACAGCAACAGTTCTTGCACAGGCTATTATTAATGAAGGTATGAAGAACCTTGCAGCTGGCGCTAATCCAATTATCTTAAGAAAAGGTATGAAGAAAGCTTCAGAAAAGGCCGTAGAAGCCATTACAAACATGAGTTCAGCAATTAATGGTAAAGAGCAGATCGCTAAGGTTGCTGCTATTTCAGCTGGTGATGAAGAAGTTGGTAACATGGTTGCAGATGCTATGGAAAAAGTTAGCAATGACGGTGTTATTACAATTGAAGAATCTAAGACAATGCAGACTGAACTTGATTTAGTTGAAGGTATGCAGTTTGACAGAGGTTATATTTCAGCATATATGGCAACAGACATGGATAAGATGGTTGCAGAACTTGATAATCCATATATCTTAATTACAGATAAGAAGATTTCAAACATCCAGGAGATTCTTCCAATTCTTGAGCAAATCGTTCAGGCTGGTCAGAAATTATTAATTATCGCTGAAGATGTTGAAGGTGAGGCATTAACAACACTTATTGTTAATAAACTTCGTGGTACATTCTCAGTTGTAGCTGTTAAGGCTCCTGGTTATGGTGATAGAAGAAAAGAAATGCTTAAGGATATTGCTATTCTTACAGGTGGTAAGGTTATTTCAGAAGAGGTTGGTTTAAATCTTGCTGAAACAACAATTGATGACCTTGGTAGAGCTAAATCAGTTAAGGTTATGAAAGAGAACACAATCATCGTTGATGGTGAAGGTGATAAGTCAGATATTGAAGCTAGAACAAGTCAGATTAAGATGCAGCTTGAAGAAACAACATCAGAATTTGATAAAGAAAAACTTCAGGAAAGACTTGCTAAACTTGCAGGCGGTGTTGCAGTAATCAGAGTTGGTGCTGCTACAGAAACAGAAATGAAGGAAAACAAGCTTCGTATGGAAGATGCTTTAAATGCTACAAGAGCTGCTGTAGAAGAAGGTATTATCGCAGGTGGTGGTTCAGCTTATATTCATGCAACTAAGGAAGTTGCTAAACTTGTTGATGAACTTGAAGGTGATGAAAAGACAGGTGCAAAGATTTTACTTAAAGCACTTGAAGCTCCACTTTATACAATCGCAGAGAATGCTGGTTTAGAAGGATCAGTTATTGTTAATAAAGTAAAAGAATCAGAAGTTGGTATCGGTTATGATGCTTTACATGATAAATTCGTTAATATGGTAGAGGCTGGTATCCTTGATCCAGTTAAGGTTACAAGATCTGCTCTTCAGAATGCAACATCAGTTGCAAGTACATTACTTACAACAGAATCTGTTGTTGCAGATATTAAAGAAGATGCTCCAGCAATGCCAGCAGGTGGTATGCCTGGTATGATGTAAAAAAAGAAGGCGAAAGCCTTCTTTTTTTACATCATTCTATTAGTATGTTATAATATCCTTTATTGTTGGAGGAATATTATGGATATTTTAGATATTAAAGGAATCGGACCCAAAAAGGGTGCGTTATTTAATAAATTAGGAATATATGATACAAAGGATTTGTTGACTTACTATCCAAGAGCATATGAGGAATTTAAGGCTCCAAAAAGAGTTAAGGATATTAATGTTGGAGAGAATGCCAGTGTTATATTAAAGATAAAAAAAGTATTAGATATAAAGAAAATAAGAAGTTTAGTTATAGTTTCAACTGTTGCAGTTGATGAGATGGATAATCCTATAAAACTAGTTTGGTTTAATTGTACATTTTTAAGAAGTACATTAAAACCTGGTGAGACATATGTTTTTAAAGGAAAAGTATCCAACGATGGTGCACTTAAAAAGATTGAGCATCCTGCAATATTTGAAATATATGAATACAAAAAATTAATAAATGTTAAACAGCCTGTATATGCACTTACAAAGGGACTTGATTTAAAAACAGTTAGAAAGGCTGTTGAGGAAGCATTTGCTGTGGAAAAACTTGATTTGGAATATATGCCAGAATCTATTAGAAATAAATATGATTTGGAAGATTTAAATACTGCGCTTAAGTTAATTCATTTTCCAGCAAATGATGATGATTTGTCTAAAGGATATAAAAGACTTATATTTGATGAATTCTTTATCTTTATTATGGCTACAAGAAGGCTTAAATCATTAAATGAAGACATAGATTCAGATATGGTTATTGACGAATTTAAAGAAGTTGATAATGTGATTTCTAATCTAGAATTTACTTTAACAAATGCTCAGTTAAAAGCATGGGAAGATATTAAACGAGATTTATCATCTGGAAAAGTTATGAATAGGCTTGTTCAGGGAGATGTCGGTTGCGGTAAAACTGTTATAGCAGAACTTGCATTAATGTCTGTTGTTATGAAAGGTTATCAAGGTGCTTTAATGGCTCCAACTGAAGTTTTAGCAACACAGCATTATGAAGGATTTTCAGAACTTATTAATAAAATAGGGCTTGATATTAAACTTGAACTATTAACAGGTTCTATAACACAAGCACAAAAGAAAAAAATATATGAAAGATTAAAGAATGGTGAAATAGATATTCTTATTGGGACGCATGCTTTGTTCCAGGAAAAGGTAGAATATAAGAATCTTGCTTTGGTTATTACAGATGAACAACATAGATTTGGTGTTAAGCAAAGAGAGGCGCTTGGTAATAAAGGTGGTAAACCTCATGTTTTAGTTATGAGTGCAACACCAATTCCGAGAACACTTGCTATTATTCTTTATGGAGAGCTAAGTGTTTCGAACATTGATGAAATGCCTAGTAATAGAATTCCAATTAAGAATTGTGTTGTTGATACTAGTTACAGACCTAATGCTTATAAATTTATAAATAATCAGATAAAAGAAGGACGACAGGCGTACATTATCTGTCCTATGGTTGAAGAATCTGAAGGATTAGAACTTGAAAACGTTAAGGATTACGCTAAAAAACTAAAAGAGATTTATCCGCCAAGTGTTAACATTGACATTCTTCATGGAAAGATGAAACCAAAACAAAAAGATGAAATCATGAAAGCATTTGCTGAGGGTGAAATAAATATTTTAGTTTCTACAACGGTTGTTGAAGTAGGTGTGAATGTACCAAATGCTTCTGTTATGATGATTGAGAATGCTGAAAGATTTGGTCTTGCATCACTTCATCAGTTAAGAGGAAGAGTTGGAAGAGGAAAGTATCAGTCGTATTGCATTTTTATGAATACATCGGATAGTAAAACTGCGAAAGAAAGACTAGATATATTAAACGAGTCTAATGATGGATTTGTAATTGCAAATAAAGATCTTAAACTTAGAGGTCAGGGAGATATGTTTGGTACAAGACAAAGTGGCGAAATGTATTTTAAATTAGGGGATATAATTGAAAATTCTGATATTTTGTTGATGGCTGTAGAATTAAGCGAAGAATATATGAAAAACATTTCAAAAGTGAATAATGGTCGATTATTTGAAAATGAATTTGAAAAACAGGCATTTATGCAGAAGGTTGAAAAACAAATCAAAACCTGTATTGAAACAATTTGTTTATAATAAATATTTTGTGTCAGGTTTATCGTGCTGTATTGCAAAAAATCAAAAAAATTGTTATATTCAACTTAAACGATTAAGCGTGACAGGAATATAATTAATTTAATGGAGGTAAAGTATGAGGAAAAGTTTAAAAAAGCCACTGAGTATGATTCTTAGTGCAGCTATGGTATTTACAAGCTATAATTATAATCCAATAGATGTAAATGCTGCTGAAATTAATGGTAAGGTTGAAGTAAAAAGTTACGCAGACCTTAAGAATGTGCAAAAGGAACTAGATAGTTTTGTTACAAAGAATGAGAGTAATCTTAAAAATTGTACATTCACAATTGACATTAAAAATGACATTGTAGGTAATGACTTAGATTGGATTGGTATAAAAGTTGGACATAAAAATGCCAAAACACAATATAGTGAAATTAAGACTATGGATATGAAAGTTGTAGTTAATGGAAATGGACACACTATATCAAAATTATCTAATAAAAATCAAGAAAAATTTGAAAGGGATATATATTACTATTCATTATCTGGTACAGACCAGTCAACAGGTGTTGGGTTATTTGGTGATGTATACGCAAGTTTAGAAGCTTCTAATATTACATTTGCAAATCTTGATTTAAAGACAAGAACATCAAATTCATCTGATACTAATATTCATGACCAGGTTCAGACTGATTGGAATGCTGCATCTTTAGCTGGTAGTGTTTATGGAAACTTCAAAGCAAGTGATATTACAATAAAGGATTCTGCTCTTGAAGGCATTGGTGCATCAGGTGCTTTATGTGGTGCATATTATACAGGTAATGATACTTCAAAAACAATTGAATTGAAAAACATTAAAGTTGAAAATACAAAGGTTTCAGCTTCAACTCAGACAGGCGGAATTATAGGAGCGTTAAGTATTAGAGATGAAGGAAAACGAGGAAAGATTGAAAATTGTACAGTTGATAAATATTCAAAGATTGACGGTAGTGCAATTCTTCAGAATAAACTATCTAATGCAAAAAAAATCTTCGTTACTGAGTATAAACATGGAGAAATGTCAGGTAGTGGTGAAGGATTTGCTGGTATGAAAGTAGGAGGTATTGTCGGAGCCGCTAGTAAGGTTGACATTATTAATTGTTTAAATAACGGAGCTGTTGATGCTTTAAAACCAAATTCTGCTTTTACGGGTGGAATAGTTGGATTTGGCACAGATGTAACTATTAAAGATTGTGCAAATACTGGAAATGTAAATGGAAATATCTGTGTTGGTGGTATTGCAGGTGAATTATTTGGTGATTCTATAATTCTTGATAGTAAAAATTCAGGAAAAATCAAAGCTACAGAACAAGTTGCTGGTGGAATTATTGGTGAAATCTCTAGGGGAGTTGAGGTTAAAGATGTTGTTAATACAGGAAGTGTAGATGCTAAATCATATGTAGGTGGTATCACTGGTGTAAATTCAGGTACATTAACAAATGCTGATAATTCAGGCAACATTACTGGTGCTGATGTTGTAGGTGGAAATGTAGGTTACAACAGAAAAAATGGTAAATGTGATGGCTTGTCAAATGAAGGTGATGTTGTTGGCAAAGACAATGTTGGCGGTAATATTGGTTTAAATGAAGGTGAAGCTAAGAACTTAGGTAATAATAATGGCAAGGTTACTGGCAATGATAATGTTGGTGGTAATATTGGTCAGAATGATAAAACAGGTGTTGCTGATACACTTTTAAATACTGGTGATGTTACCGGACATGATAATGTAGGTGGCAACGTAGGTGATAATAAAGGAAAAGTTACAAATGTTGTAAATTCAGGTAAAGTTGATGGTAACGAAGGTGTTGGCGGTAACGTAGGTAATAACGAAAGAGAGGCTTCAGTATCTACTGCTGTTAATACTGGTGAAGCTAAAGGTAATAAGGATGTTGATAAGAATATCGGTAAAAATGATGGATATTCACATGATTTAGATAATTATCCATCTACAGATGATGGCGCAGTTATTATTGGACCTAAAGATCCAAATTATCCTGATTTACCAGAATATGATAATACACTTTTGGGTATGAAATTTAGAGTTTCTCCAAAAGGAAAAGGTGCGTTAATCTTTAAGAGTATGCAAAACGGAGAAATAACACTTTTAATCTCTCCAGTTTATGGATATAAGTTTGATAACTGGAAGGCTGATGGTACAACACCAGCCATGTCAAAGAGTATTTCAGAAAGTTTTAAGATTAAAAAGGGCGCAGTTGTTGAAGCTCATTTATCAGAAGCTAAGAAAGGTGATACATTAGTTCCAGCTCTTGACGAAAGCGCTAAGACACCTAGTCCTGATTTAAATAAGGTTACATTCTATGAAGGATTAACACTTGCTGTTACTCCAGCTAAGGCAGGTAGAATTGACTTAGTATCAAAGGATAATAATAATCTTTCAATTACAGCTGTTCCACAATTAAATGCTAAATTTGTTGAATGGCAGATTAGTGGAAAAGTAAGTTTAGCAAAGGGTAGTTCAAAAGACTCTCAGACTGCAACATTTGTTTATAAGAAAGGTGATAAGGCTACAATTACTGCTGTATTCAAGTTTGGTACAGCTCCAGCGGTTGGTAAGAAAGTTAAAGATAGAAAGTATTTTTATAGAGTAACAAAGGCTGGTAGTTTTGATGGTTCAATCGTTGGTGAACTTCAGGTTATTGGCCTAAGAAGAAAATCCTTAACACAGATTAAAATTGCTGCAAAGGGTACAATTGATGGTATTAACTATAGAGTAACATCAATTGGAGCAAATGCATTTAAGGGTAACAAGAAGGTTACATCAGTTTATGTAAGTAGATATGTTACTAAGATTGGCAATAAGGCATTTGCTAATATGAAGAAGTTAAAGAAAGTAACACTTGGATCTGGCTTAAAGAAGATTGGTAGCAATGTATTTGCTAAGGATAAGAAACTTAAAAATGTTGTAATTAAGAGTAAGAAACTTAAGAAGATTGGTAAGAAAGCATTTGCTACAGGTAAGAAGATTACATTTAAGTTACCAAAATCAAAAAAGAATAAATATAAGAAACTCTTAATCAAAGCAAAAACACGCTCATTTAGAGTTAAATAATAAAACATTAAGGTCATGGACAAATTGCCCATGACCTTTTTTATATACTTGACAAAAATGCTTATAATGATAAGATATATAATGTATGATTAAATCAGAAATTACACAACATATTGTGTAAAAAGGCTGATAAATATTAACATAGTGAGGATAGTTTTATGAAGATAGCAGTTCTTTGCGGGGGCATAAGTACAGAGAGAGAAATATCGATAAGAACAGGTTGCATGGTTTGCAAGGCATTAAGAACAAAGGGACATAATGCAGTTTTAATAGATGTGTTCTTTGGAAATAAGAATGTTAATCTTTTTGATGAAGGAAGCAAAGAGAGTTATGACTGTGATGAAGAAGCTAAAAGGATAAGAGAGAATGATAATTTAGTTGAGGAAACTAAGAAAAATAGAAAAGCATTTTTGGGCGATAATTTAATTGAAATTTGTAAGCAGGCTGATATTGCATTTTTAGCATTACATGGTGAGAATGGTGAGAATGGTAAGGTTCAGGCTAGTTTTGATTTATTAGGAATTAAATATACAGGTTCAGGATATCTAGGAAGTGCACTTGCTATGGATAAGGGTCTTACTAAGAATATGCTTAAGTATAACGATATTCCAACACCTAATGGATACACAGTTAATAAGGCGTATGCAAAATATGAATTAGAAACTGATGAATTTACATATCCATGTGTTGTTAAGCCAACTTGTGGTGGATCAAGTGTAGGTGTATCAATAGCAAATAATGCTGATGAATATAAGAATGCATTAGAAGAAGCATTTAAATATGAAAATGAGGTTGTTGTAGAAGAATTCGTTAAAGGAAGAGAATTTTCGGTTGGTATTATGGGAGATGAAGCACTTCCAATTATTGAAATCATTCCTAAAGAAGGTTTTTATGACTATGAAAATAAATATTTAGAAGGAAGAACTTTAGAAGTTTGTCCAGCTGAACTTGATAAAGAGAATACAAAGATTATGCAAGAGTGGGCATTAAAGGTTTCAAAAGTATTAAGACTTAGAGCTTATTGTAGAATTGACTTTATTCTTACAGAAGATGGTAAGCATTATTGCTTAGAAGCTAATACACTTCCAGGTATGACAGCAACAAGTCTTATTCCACAGGAAGCTGCAGCTGTTGGAATTGATTTTCCAACACTTTGTGAGAAGTTGATTGAAATCTCGTTAAATGCTTAATAAGTATTTGTTATTTTAAATAGATGTTTAATAATATATTTAGAAATGTTGTTTATTGATTTGCTTTAAAGATAGGAAGAATATGAAAAATTTAACAGTTGCTAATATAGCAAAAGCTTGTAATGGAAAGCTTTATAATTTTGATTTAAGTGAAGATAAGGAAGTATCAGGAGTTGCGATAGACAGTAGAAAAATAAGTGCTGATTATTTATATATTCCATTTGTTGGTGAAAGAGTTGATGGTCATGATTTTATTCCTGATGTGTTTAATAAGGGTGCATTAATTACATTAAGTGAAGTTAATCTTGAAGAGAAATTCCCTTATGATAATTATCCTTATATTCTAGTTGAATCAACAGCACAGGCTATTAAGGACATTGCTGAATATTATAGAAGCAATCTTTCAATTAAGGTTGTTGGTATAACAGGTAGTGTTGGTAAGACAAGTACAAAGGAAATTATTGCATCAGTACTTGAGCAGAAATATAAGGTTTTAAAAACTGATGGTAATTTTAATAATGAAATTGGATTACCACTTACTATATTTAGACTTACAGAAGAAGACGAAATAGCTGTTCTTGAAATGGGTATTAGTGAATTTGAAGAAATGCATAGAATTGCAAAAGTAGCTAAACCTGATGTTTGTGTAATTACTAATATTGGAACTTGTCATCTTGAAAATCTGGGAGATAGAGATGGCGTGTTAAAAGCAAAAACAGAAATATTTGATTACATGAATGAAAAAGGTCTTATAGTATTGAATGGTGATGATGATAAGTTAATTACTATTGAAGATTATAAGGGAATTGTTCCACTTTTATTTGGTAATAATGATGAGTTTAGTGCATATCCAATAGATGTAACAGATTTAGGATTATTGGGAACTAAGGTTTTATTTAATATTCTTGGAAGAACAATTGAAGCAACAATTCCTATTCCTGGTAAACATATGGTAGGTAATGCACTTGCGGCTTCATTAATCGGTGATTATTTCGGATTAAATGATGATGAAATTAAGAATGGTATTGAAAGTCTTAAAGCTGTATCAGGAAGAAATAATATTATTAAAACAGATAAATATGTTGTAATTGATGATTGTTATAATGCTAATCCGATGTCTATGAAAGCTTCTTTAGATGTTCTTTCGACTGCCAAAACAAGAAAAGTAGCAATTCTTGGAGATATGTTTGAATTAGGTAAAGATGAAATAGAACTTCATAAAGAAATTGGAAAATATGCAATTTCTAAAAATATAGATGTTATTGTTTGCGTTGGTGATCTTTCGAAAAATATGTGTTTGACTGCAAGATCAGTTAATGAAGATGGTAAATCCGATGTATATTATTTTGAAACACTTGAACAAATAAAGGAAGTATTATTTAATATTCTTGAAGAAGATGATACAGTTTTGGTTAAAGCATCAAATGGCATGCACTTCAAGGAATTAATTGAAATGTTAACTAAATAAATTGAAAAGATTAGAGCTGGAAATATTTCTAGCTCTAATCTTTTTAGTTATTAAGTATCTTATCTATATTAAAGTATTTCAATTAATATGATATTATAAACGAACAAAAAGTATTATTTAAAAATATAATTTATAAATGATATTAAAAAGTCTTTCTTATTTAATTCGGATAGACGAATGTAGGAACTATTATTATCGTCTTTAAACATTTTGATTTCTTCGAAAATTGAATCATCATCCGTTGTATATTTCTTTTGTAAAAAAGGTTTGTCTGGTAAAGAAATAAATGTATCAGTTACTTTAGTATAGCAATTATCTTTTGTAGCTTTTATTTTTTTATCTTTATCTATAAATGTCGCCATTGACTTATGAATGGCCATATCTTCGTTAGGAAGATAATAATAGTTTTTATAATCTTTATAGAAGAATTTTAAAGTACATTTTTTAATCTTTCCAAATAATAGTTTATATTCATAATTATCTGTTTTAGTCTTATTATCAGAAAATTGCTCACATGAAATATGTTTAATATGAAAGTAATAATTACCATTAAAGAATTTGGGTAATAAATTTTCCATGTTTAATGTTACAAAAGCACTATCGGAGGTTTCAACAAATTCCAAATTAGTAATTAAATACTTATTATTATACAAATCATCTAGTGAACAAATTGAAGTTAGTGTTGGAAGATTAATAATATCTTCAAAATTATGAAGAAGTAGTTGTTCTTCATTTTCAGTTTTTTTATTTAGCAGGTATTCTTTGTATTTGCTTATTAATTCCTTACCATTTAATTTATCTTTCCTATTAATACCATAAGCATATTCAAGAGCTTTTTGTTTAAGCGAATCTAATGATAATGCTTTTTTGTACTTACTAAAGGTCTTATATAAATCAATCTGATTAATATTAGCAAATGAAAAATCAATTCCATAAATTTCACAATGATCATCTATAAATTTACAATCAAAAGTAGTTCCATTAAAATGAATTACATTTTTTAAATTGCTTTTAGTTAAAAAACTAGTAAAGTCTTTAAGCATGTTTTCTTCATCACCAGCATTATCAAGAAACCATTGTTTTAAATGCCATTCTTTATTGAAATATAAAATTCCAATTAAATAAATAAGACTATTTTTGGGAGAAAGTCCGGTAGTTTCTATATCCAAAAAGAAGGTTTCATTATAATTAAAACCATTGTAAATAGTAGTATTAATATTAGTAGATTCTATGATTTGGTCATAAATAAGCATAACTCCTCCAAAAATAATAAAATAGTATAAACACTCGTAAAATATACATAATAAACAAAGTAATTATATCAAAGGAATATTAAAATATAAAGAAAGTTATTGATTTGATATATCAAGAAGTGATAAATAAAACGTATAGTTCAAAATGGTTATTTATTAAATAACGATTGCTAAATATTAGACAATGTATTAAAATAGTAATGTTGTTTAATTTTGGAAAAAATATTGAGAGGTAATGTAAATGTCTATTTTAACATTCAAAGGCGGTATACACCCTTTCGAAGGAAAAGAGTTATCTAAGGATTTACCTATTAAACCTTTTTCTCCTAAAGGCGAGCTTGTATTTCCACTTTCACAACACATTGGTGCTCCAGCAACTCCAATAGTAGAGGTTGGAGAAAGAGTTCTTAAAGGACAGAAAATAGCAGAAGCATCAAGTTTTGTTTCAGCAAATATTCATGCATCAGTATCGGGTACAGTTACAAAGATTGAACCTAGATTAACATTACAGGGAACTAAGGTGATGTCGATTGTAATTGAAAGTGATGAGAAAAATGAAGAATTTGTTCCTGAAATTCCAGAAGGCGGAAGTCTTTTAGAGAATTTCACAAAGAAAAACATTATTGAAATGATTAAAGAATGCGGTATCGTTGGTATGGGTGGAGCAGGTTTCCCTACTCATGTAAAACTATCACCTAAAGATCCAGATGCAATTGAGTATGTAATCGTCAATGGTGCAGAGTGTGAACCATATCTTACTTCTGACTATAGAAGACTTATGGAAACACCACAGAAGATTGTTGAAGGTTTAAAAATCATGCTTTTATTATTTGATAATGCAAAAGGTATTATTGCAATAGAAGATAATAAGAAAGATGCAATTGCAAAGATAAGTGAACTTATCAAGGATGAACCAAATATCTGCGTTAAGAAATTATTTACTAAGTATCCACAGGGTGGTGAGCGTGCACTTATTTACGCTACAACTGGTAGATCAATTAATTCTACAATGTTACCTTCAGATGTTGGATGTATTGTAAATAACATAGATACAGTTACAGCTGTATATGAAGCGGTAGCTAATCAAAAACCTCTTACAAGTAGAATTGTAACAGTTACAGGTGATGCTATTAAAACACCTCAGAACTTTGAAGTCCCACTTGGAAGTAATCAGGGTGATTTGATTGAAGCTGCAGGTGGTCTTACAAAGGAATGCGAAAAAATCATATCTGGTGGTCCTATGATGGGAACAGCTATGTTTGATTTAAATGTACCTATTGTTAAAACATCTTCAGCAATTCTTTGTAATAGTGTTGATAAAGTTAAAGAAGCAGAGAAATTACAAACAGCTTGTATTAACTGTGGTAGATGTGTTCAGGTTTGTCCTGGTAGAGTTGTTCCATCAAGACTTGCTGAATTTGCTAATCATGGTAATAAGGAAGCATTTGAAAAATATCATGGTATGGAATGCTGTGAATGTGGATGCTGTTCTTATGTATGTCCTGCTAAGAGAAATCTAACTCAAGCTATTAAGTCAATGAGAAAAGACATATTGGCTGATAGAAGAAAAGGAGGTAAGTAATGGAAAACTATAATGTTTCATCAAATCCTCATGATAGAGATAGAATTACAACAACAGAGATTATGCTTACTGTAATTATCGCCCTTTTACCAGCAACATTTTTCGGTGTTTATAATTTTGGATATAGAGCAGCAATTATTATAGTTGTTACAGTAGCTAGTTGTGTATTAACAGAATTTTTATATGAAAAAGGCATGAAGAAGAAAATTACAATTGGAGATTGCAGTGCATTCCTTACAGGTTTGCTTCTTGCCTTAAACCTTCCATCAACTATTCCATATTGGATGGCAGCAATGGGTGGTATTTTTGCCATCTTAGTTGTAAAACAGGTATTTGGTGGATTAGGACAGAACTTTATGAATCCAGCACTTGGTGCAAGATGTTTCTTACTTGTTTCATTTGCTAAATATATGACTGATTTTACATATGATGGTGTATCAGGAGCAACTCCTCTTGCAATTATTAAAAAAGGTGGAGATTTTGATCTTTATAAGATGTTCCTTGGAAGCACTGCAGGTACTATTGGTGAAACAAGTGCATTATGTCTTTTGATTGGCGGATTATATCTTGCAGCTAGAAAGTTAATTGATATTAGAATTCCTTTATTCTATATCGGATCATTTGCTGTATTTATTTTGATATTTAATGGTAATGGATTTGATTACATGTATTTAGCTAAACAGATCTGTGGTGGTGGTCTTATGCTTGGTGCTTTCTTTATGGCAACAGACTATGTTACATCACCAATTACAAAGAATGGTAGAATTGTGTTTGGTATAATTTTAGGTTTTCTTACAGCAATCTTACGTAAGTATGGTGCTGGTGCAGAAGGTGTATCTTATGCAATTATTATTTCAAACATTTTAGTACCTCTTATTGAAAAGGTTACACAGCCTACAGCATTCGGATGGGAGGGTAAGAAATAATGAAAGATATGATTAAAAATTCTTTAATTTTATTTGTTATTACTCTTGTAGCCGGATTCTCACTTGGTAGTGTATATGATATTACTAAGGCTCCTAGAGCAAAACAGGAAAAACTTGCTACAGATAGAGCTTATAAGGAAGTATTTGCTGATGCATCAAAGTTTGATGAAAAGAAAGTAAATACTAAGAAGATGAATAAGTTTATCGCAGATGAAGGTGTTAAAACTTCACAGGCAGAAATTGAAACTGTTGTAGAAGCTAAGGACAACAGTGGTAAATTATTAGGATATGTATTCACAGTTGTATCTAAAGAAGGTTACGGCGGTGATATTAAATTTACAATGGGTGTTGATAATGATGGAAAGCTTGGCGGAATTTCAATTCTTTCTATTAATGAAACAGCCGGACTTGGTATGCAGGCTAATACAGATGGCTTTAAAAAGCAGTTTAAGGGTAAGCAGGTTGAAAGCATTACTTACTCAAAAACTGGTGCTACTAAGGATAATGAAATAGATGCTATTAGCGGTGCTACAATTACAACAAGCACAATGACTAATGGTGTTAATGCAGGACTTTACTGCTTTAAATATTTAGCAGGAGGTAAGGCAAATGAGTAAATGTTTAGAAAGACTTTACAATGGTATAGTTAAAGAAAACCCAACATTTGTATTAATGCTTGGTATGTGCCCAACACTTGCTGTAACAACATCACTTATTAATGGTGTTGGTATGGGACTTAGTACAACTGCTGTACTTGTAATGTCAAATATTATAATTTCAATGTTAAGAAAGATTATTCCTAACGGAGTAAGAGTTCCAGCATTTATCGTTATTGTAGCAAGTCTTGTTACAATCTTACAGTTTATGTTAGAAGCATATCTACCATCACTTAATGATGCGTTAGGTATTTATATTTCGCTTATTGTAGTTAACTGTATTATTTTAGGTAGAGCTGAAAGTTATGCATCTAAAAATCCAGTTATTCCATCAGCATTTGATGGTCTTGGCATGGGACTTGGATTTACAGTTGGTTTATCTTTCCTCGGTGCCTTCAGAGAAATTCTTGGAAGTGGTGCAATTGCAGGTTATCAGCTCCTTGGTAAAGATACAGTAGTTAAAGGTGCAGTTGGAAAAGTATTTTCACATTATGAACCAATTACAATTTTTGTAATGGCACCTGGAGCATTCTTCGTACTTGCTTGTCTTGTTGCTGTTCAGAACAAGATCAAGATTGAAAGTGGTAAGAAGGTTGCTGAATGTGATGGTAACTGTATGGCTTGTGCAGCTTCATGTGATAGCAAGGTAGAAGCTAAGGTTGAAAAGAAAGAAACAGTTAAGGCTGAAGTAAAAGAAGAAGTTAAAGCTGAAACTCCAGCAAATGCTGACGAAGCTAAATCTGAATCTGATGAAACAAAGAAGGAGGATAAGTAATGGGTAGTATTATTTTAATTGCTCTTGGAGCAGCTCTTGTAAATAATGTTATTTTAAGCCAGTTCCTTGGTATTTGTCCTTTCCTTGGTGTTTCAAAGAAAGTTGATACAGCACTTGGTATGGGTGCTGCCGTAATATTCGTTATTACATTATCATCATTCATTACATCAGCTATTTATATTTTTATATTAGCTAAGTTTGGACTTGAATACTTAGAAACAATAGTATTTATTTTAGTTATTGCAGCTTTAGTTCAGTTTGTAGAAATGGTACTTAAGAAGATGATGCCAGCTCTTTATCAGGCACTTGGTGTATATCTTCCACTTATCACAACAAACTGTGCAGTTTTAGGTGTTGCAATCAAAAATGTACAGAATGGATATAACTTAATTGAAAGTACAGTGAATGGATTTGGTGCTGCAGCTGGTTTTACAATTGCAATTGTAATTATGGCTGGTATTCGCGAAAAAATCGAATATAATGATATTGCACCTTCATTTAAAGGTATGCCAATCGTACTTGTTAGTGCAGGTCTTATGGCTATAGCATTTACTGGATTTTCAGGTTTATTATAGGAGGACTTTGAGGTATGGATATGAGTGCAGTACTATTAGCTACAGCTCTTATTGCTGGATTAGGTCTTCTTATAGGTATATTATTAGGCCTTGCAGCAATAAAGTTTGAAGTTAAGGTGGATGAAAAAGAAATAGCAATTAGGGAAGAACTCCCTGGAAATAACTGCGGTGGTTGTGGATATGCTGGATGTGATGCTCTTGCAGCTGCAATTGCAAAGGGTGAAGCTAAAGCTAATGCTTGTCCTGTAGGTGGTGCACCTGTTGCAGAGAAAATATCAGCAATCACTGGTGAAGCAGCTGAGGCGGTTAGAAATGTTGCATTTGTTAAATGTAGCGGAAACTGTGATGTTGCTAAAAAGAAATATGATTATACAGGTAACATGGATTGTAGACAGGCTAACTACGTTACAGGTGGTGGTGATAAAGCTTGTAGCTATGGATGTCTTGGATATGGTTCATGTGTGAAGGTATGTGAATTCGATGCGATTCATATTGTTAATGGAGTAGCTGTTGTTAATAAGGAAAACTGTGTAGCGTGTGGCAAATGTGTTGATGTTTGTCCAAAGAGTCTTGTTGAATTGGTACCATATGAAGCTGTTGCTAAGGTTTCATGTAGTTCTAAGGACAAGGGTAAAGATGTCAAAGCAGTTTGTCAGGTTGGATGTATTGGTTGTGGTTTATGTGCTAGAAATTGTCCTGTTGGAGCAATTACAGTTGAAAATAATGTAGCACATATTGATCAGGAAGTTTGTACCGGATGTGGCCTTTGTAAGACTAAATGTCCTGTGAAGATTATTAAATAAATAAAAATAATAACACACTTACGGATTGTTCCATTGCTTCGCAATTGACACAATCCTACCATACATTCGGAATCACATAATTTACTAACGTAAATTACTACTTCCTCATGTATGGATGGTTTCCAAATAAAACTAACCATTCTTGTAAACAAGTGGTTAGTTTTGCTTTGAAACCAAGTGTGTACAACTTGACAATTGTTATGTACAAGTGTTAAAATTAACATAACTCTTACTAGGAATATGTAAGAAATAGGATATATATGTAAGGAGAGACGATATGAGAGCAAAGAAGATTTTTGCAGTAGCAACAAC
>ODAI012557745.1_pt1 | contig 55150 bp, 61 predicted proteins | sample 1539321 | NCBI WGS metagenome assembly ODAI01 (sample SAMN02144231, study PRJEB22623) | gut metagenome | biome: sheep rumen | host: Ovis aries | place: New Zealand | reverse complement strand
GTAGGTCTGTATATCCAGAACGTGGCCGTCTTCCTCCGTGGCCCAGTCCCCATAGAGATCACGCGAGTAATTGGCGGGATCTTTCAGCGCAGCGACCCAGATTGCGCCGGCATCGAGAATCAGATGGACATAGCCGTCCCGGCAGATCTCGCCGCGCAGTGTACCGTCATCGTCCTTGAAACTACTTGCCACATCGACATAGCAGCAGTCATTCTCCTCGCAGAAATCGCGCAGCAACTCGTTATAGCGGTCGATCCGCGCATTTGTCAGCGCGCTGTTTGGCTGCGATTTTACCATTGGCGTGACCGACTGAAAGAAAATACGGATTTCCGGTGCGTTTTCGCGGATTTCTTCGACAAGTGCGCTCCACAGCGAGGCGTATCGCCCGTCATCATAGCTGCCGACATCGTTCATGCCGAGCAGGAAAAAGACCTTCTTCGCCCCTGTCTGGGGCAGCAGGGTGTTCGGCTTATCCCCGCCGCCGCGGTAGTAGAGCAGCATCGAGCCGTTGACAGCCGATGTGATCGAATAGTTCGTGCGGCAGAAGAAGAGCGCCGAGCCGAGCTGGCTGTGCTGCTCGGCGTAGGCCTGAAGCGTACCGGCGATCGAATCGCCGATGAATACCGCATCGTCAAACCAACTGTCCTCGAGGGGACGCGCCGACGCTGCCTCCGGCGTCTCCGCCGCGGCAAAAACAGGGAGCCGCGTGAAGGCGCAGAGCAGCCCGCTGATGCAAAGCAGCACAGCGGCAATCTCAGAGCGGCGGCGTTCCACGACAGACTCCCCCTTTATTCTATGGTAACTGTTCAGTCACCCTGCGGGTAACTGAACAGTTAGGAGGCACTCGCGCTTATCGCAGCGGGCGTAATGCCCGCTTTGGTCGGCGCGAGGCCTCGCTCAGCTCGGCTTAGCGTGTTTTTGCCGAGGCAAAGCCCCGTCAAAAACGGATTTGAATACGTTTTTCGCCGTCCGCGGCGAAAAATCAGAGAGGAGAGCCCCTCTGAACTCCCCCTACGAAGTCTACGACTTGATAAGTACATTCTATGTATTATTCAGTATATTACAGAATATTGAAGAAAGCAAGTGGAAAGTTACGTAAACCGAAAAAATAGTTATGTAAACCTTTTGCAGCTTGTCCACGGTGTCAGCACAGCCCCCGACAGACTGTCGGTATCATTCCTCCATCGCACGGAAGCGCTCGAGAAAGCTGTGCAGTTCGCCCTCGGTCTTATAGGCCGGGAAGGTGTCCAGACTGACCGAATGGATCGCGCGGAAGATGTTTTTCTCAATATTGGGATTGGTCTTTCGCAGCTCGCGCAGCAGCAGCTTGATCTCCTGGCGCTTGCTGCCCCCCACGCCGTCGGCGCTGTTGTGCACCCGCTCGGTCAGGCGGCAGGCGCACTGGATGAAGCTGAGCTCGTTATAGCGGCACCAGGCCAGGATGTCCTCCTCGTGGATGGCATACATCGGGCGGATCAGCGTCATGCCGGGGAAGTTCTGGCTGTGGAGCTTTGGCAGCATGGCCTGCAGCTGTGCGCCGTAGAACATGGCCATGACCGTCGTCTCGATCACGTCGGAAAAGTGATGGCCGAGCGCGATCTTGCGGCAACCGAGCTCCTGCGCCTTGGCATAGAGCGCGCCGCGCCGCATGCGGGCACAGAGATAGCAGGGGTTTTGCTGTACCGAATCCGCCGCGGCGAAGATATCACTCTCGAAAACCGTGATCGGGATGCGCAGCAGCGAAGCGTTATCCTCAATTTTTTGACGGTTCACCGGGGCATAGCCTGGATCCATGACGAGGAAAACCAGCTCAAACGGGAAATCGCTGTGCTTCTGCAGCTCCTGCAGGAGCTTGGCCATCAGCATCGAGTCCTTGCCGCCCGAGATGCAGACCGCGATTTTGTCGTTGGGCTCGATCAGCTCATACTCGCGGATGGCCTGGATAAACGGCGTCCATAGCGCTTTGCGGAATTTGGTGTTGATGCTGCGCTCGATAAGCTGGCAGCGGTCGAGATTACGATTCATAGTGTCTCCTGTTCCTTTGCTGTTTTCCCGGCAGCGCCCGCGCGCAGCAGGTCGCGCACGACCTCGCCGGCCAGGATCAGTCCGGCCGCCGAGGGCGTGAACGAGACCGAACCGGGGATATCCCGCCGATCGGGGGTCTCGGCGCGGGCCGCGGCCTCGAGCGCGGGATCGGGCACGAGGGGCGGCTCCTTCGAGTAGACGACCTTCAGATGCTCAATGCCGCGTTTTTTGCACTCCTTGCGCATGACGCGCGCAAGCGGGCAGACGCTGGTCTCGTAGATATCGGCGATCTCGAAGCGCTCGGGATGCAGCTTGTTCCCCGCTCCCATGGCGCAGATGATCGGCGTTCCGGCCGCGCGCGCCTTTTCGATCAGGGCGAGCTTGCCCGTGACGGTGTCAATCGCGTCGACGACATAGTCATAGCGCGTAAAGTCGAACTGTCCCTCGGTCTCGGGCAGGAAAAAGCAGCGGTGCGGCGTCACGGCGCAGGCGGGGTTGATATCGCGCACGCGCGCCGCGGCCGCGTCGACCTTATACATACCGATCGTGCTTTGCAGCGCGATAATCTGCCGGTTGAGATTTGACGGGGCGACGGTGTCGCTGTCGATCAGATCCAGCGCGCCGACGCCGGCGCGGGCCAGCGCCTCGACGACATAGCCGCCGACGCCGCCGACGCCGAACACCGCGACGTGCGCGCGGCGCAGCGTATCCATGGCCGCGCTGCCGAGCAGCAGCTCGGTGCGGGAAAAGTACTCGTTCATGGCCGCACCTCGCAGATCGTGCCGCCGCCGAGCACCGTATCGCCGTCATAGAGCACCAGGGCCTGACCGAGCGTCGGCGCGCGCTGCGGCTCGTCGAAGTCGACGCGCAGGCGGCCGCCCTCGATGACGGCGGTGCAGGGCTGCTCGCGGTGGCGCGAGCGGAGCTTGGCGCGGCAGCGCAGTTCCCCCTCGATGCCGGGAATCGCGATCCAGTTGAGCGCGTCGGCGTAAACGGTCCGCTGCCATAGCCCCTCGCCGTGGGTCAGGCGGACCTCGTTTCGCTCGGCGTCCACCCCGGCGACGTACCAGGGCGCCGTGCTTGCGAGACCCAGGCCCTTGCGCTGGCCGATCGTATAGCGGATGATACCCTTATGTCTGCCGACGATATGGCCCTCGGGGTCGACAAAATCCCCGTCGGGAAAGTGTTTGCCGCTGTAGCGCTCAACAAAGGCGGCATAATCGCCGTCGGGCACAAAGCAGATATCCTGCGAATCGTGCTTGCGGGCGTTGAGGAAGCGCAGCTCGTCGGCCAGCGCGCGGGCCTCGTCCTTTGTGTAGTCCCCCAAGGGAAAGCGCACGCGCGCAAGCTGCTCCTGGCTGAGCAGATAGAGGAAATAGCTCTGGTCCTTCGGCTCGTCCAGCCCTTTTTTCAGCAGCCAGCGCCCGCGAGCTTCGTCATAGGTGACGCGCGCGTAATGGCCCGTGACGACGAGATCGAGCCCGCGCTCGTCCGCGGCCTCCATCAGGCGGCCGAATTTCAGTTTTTTATTGCAGATGATGCAGGGGTTCGGGGTTCGGCCGTTCTCATAGGCCGCGACAAAGGCGTCCTCGACCTCGCGCGCGAAGGCCGCGCGGCAGTCGAGCACGGTGTGTTCGATCCCCAGCGCGCGGCAGACGGCTGCAGCGTCGGCGATGTCGCGCTCGCTGCGCGCGCTCTCCTGCAGGCGCATCGTGACGCCATGCGCGCCGATGCCCTGCCGCAGCATCAGCGAGGCCGCCACCGAGGAATCGACCCCGCCGCTCATGGCGATCAGAGCCTTCATGGCAGGCTCCTCTCTCTGAGGCAAACAATTGTTCCATCCATAGTCATATGTGCTCTATTCATGGTTCTCTTATATCAGATAAAGTTCGTAAATACCTTTGCTTCATGCTCAGGGACACGGATGCCCTGGCGCTCACTGCTCTCGATGGCCTTGAGCAGCCACAGGATATTGCGTCCGAGCGTCCGCATGGTCTGCAAGCCCTCTGCATCCTTTCTGACATCCTCGGCCGTAAAGCCGTGCACCTGGTTCCAATACTGAGAGGCGACCACATGCATGTTTTCCATCAGGAAATACTGATTGAGCCGTTCAAAGGCCGCACTGGCCCCGCCGCGGCGGCAGGAGACGATCGACGCGCCGAGCTTGCCGTTGAATTTATCATCCGGAATGCTGAAAAACAGACGGTCAAGGAAGGAGGTCAGCCTTCCATTCGGGCCGCCGTAATACACCGGCGAGCCGACGACGATGCCGGCAATGTTGTCGATCTGCTCCGCGATCTCGTTCACCTGGTCCGGAAAGACACAGTGTCCGGTCTTCTGGCAGTTCATACAGGCCATGCAGTCCGGCACGGCCTTTTTGCCCAGCCAGATCTTCTCGGTCGGGACGCCGCCCGCGTTCAACACGGCGATGACCTCGTCCATGGCCGTGGATACGCAGCCGTTTTCGTTGGGGCTGCCGTTGATAAATACGACTTTTTTCATATCTCTCTGTCTCCCTTTCCAACAATAAAAAGCGCTTTTTCTGAATTGATATATTATACATCCTTCCGACGGCTTTTTCCACATAAAATTGCACACTTGATATTCCCGATTTTCCCGGTATAATATGATGTGTTAAAGAATTATTCTGCTGTGCGCATGGAAAGGGGTGACGGCCGTGGCGGACAAGGGAGAAATCGAGATCAATATCATCAAAAACACAGATATGGAAGTCGTCTACACCGCGCAGGCCATCCCGCCGCGCCCGACGCCGCTGCCCGCGCGTTCCCCCGCCGCCGAGCGGCCGCGCCCGGCCTTCGGGCAGCTGGACTTTGATCTGCAGCACTCGCTGACGCAGCGCGCGCGGATCTTCCGCGAGGACGCGCTGCGCTATGCCGAGCGTGAGAGCGACGCCGTCTACACCGGCGACTTTCAGGCCTACTACACGACCTACCGCGCCCTGCCGACAAAGGTGCTGGAGGGCTACTTCGGCTGGCGCACCCGGCTGCGCCGCGGGGCGTACACCGATGCGCCGCTCTCGTTCAAATTTCTCTACGCTTACGAGCTGCTGGGCTGCATTGGCGTAAACTCTCCCGAGGCGGGCTTTGCGGCGCTCGACGCGTTGCGGCAGCACTACCGTGAGCGCGTGCTGACAGACTATCTCGACATCTGGCTGCGGGACTTTGCGGTGTACTACGCGCTGGATGAGCGCTATGTTGCGCGCGCCTTTGACGAGGTGCGGCGCACCGATCGGCTGCGCGCGGCGCTGAAATACCCCGACAAGTACGGCTCGGACGAGGTTTTCGACGCGCTCAGCGCCGTTTCGAGCTACGACGTGACCCGCTCGCCCTTCTACAAGGCGCAGGGCGAGGTCTGCCGCGAGGCGCTCTCGCGCGTGTACCGGGCTGTCTGCGCCAGTGAGGCCGAGCGCGGAACGACGAGCTTTCAGGAGCTCTTCTGCGGCGTTGCGGGAGACATCCCCTATCAGATGTTCCGAAACGCCGTGTTCATCGAGACGCAAAAGCACCCCGACGCCACAGTGGAGATCGACGACGTGCGGCGTTATATCTGCCGCTTTGGCCGCTGGCGCTGCGAGTGTCTGGGCGTCAGCGGCAAGCAGCCCGGCAAATCCGCCGCGATGGGCGAGCTGCTGCACGAGGGCGAGCGGATCGCGCGCGAGGTCTTCGGCTTTGCCCGCCCGCTCAAGCCCAACGGCCTGAAAAAGCGCACGCTGAAGACCGTGCAGCGCGCGGTGGAGGATTATTATCAGGAACGAAAACAATCCAGCCGCCCGGCCGTGTCCGTCGACCGCAGCCTGCTCTCGGGCATCCGCTCGGACGCCGCGCTGACGATGGAGCGCCTGCTGATCGAAGAGGACGAACCGGAGAACGCCGCGCTCTCTCCGATCGAGACGGAGACCGTGCGCGCGCCGGCAGAGGCCGCCGTGTTGCCGTCCGAACCGGCGCATGAAACAGAGCACAGAGCCGCACCGCCCGCCGGACTGACGGAGGACGAACGACAGTTTCTGCTGTTGCTGCTGGAGGGAGAGCCCTGGCAATCCTTTACGAGCGAACGGCGGCTTTTCCCCTCGCTGCTGGCTGACAGCATCAACGAAAAGCTGTTCGAGCTGATCGGCGACACAGTGCTCGAATCCGACGGCGGCGACGGCTATGCCGTCGTGGAAGATTACCGGGAAGACTTGCTTAGTATCTTCGGATAAAAGCTACAGGAGACAACTATGGAACCGAAAACCAAAGTCCCGCGGCGCATTGCGCAGGCGGTTTTGAATTCTCTCAAGGGCGGCGTCGTGCCGCGCATCGGTCTGCCCTATGTGACGGTGGGCCGCAAAAACGAGATCAGCGCGCTGCTGCACGACATCGACATCATTTCTGAGGGCGGCGCGTCCTTCCGCTTTATCATGGGCAAATATGGCAGCGGCAAAAGCTTCCTGCTGCAGACGATCCGCAACTACGCGATGGACCGCGGCTTTGTCGTGGCCGACGCCGACCTCTCGCCCGAGCGGCGCATGACCGGCACGCGCGGGCAGGGCCTCGCGACTTACCGCGAGCTGATCGGCAACCTTTCAACCAAGACCCGGCCCGAGGGCGGCGCGTTGATGCTGCTGCTCGACCGCTGGATCAGCTCGGTGCAGGCGAAGGCTGCAGCCGAATCGGGTCTTGCGACCGACAGCGAGGCTTTCGCACGGCTCGTCAGCCGGGAGATCTACACGGTCATTTCCGGTATGAACGAGCTGGTGCACGGCTTCGACTTTGCCCGCCTGCTCTCGCTCTACTACGAGAGCAGCATTCACGGCGACGAGGACACCAAGGCGCGTGTTCTGCGCTGGTTTCGCGGCGAATACCCGACACGCACCGAGGCGAAGCGTGAGCTCGGCGTAAACGCGATCATCAGCGACGACGACTGGTACGACTATCTCAAGCTCTTCGCGGTGTTCTTCCGGCAGGCGGGCTATCAGGGATTGCTGGTGCTGATCGACGAGCTCGTGAACATCTACAAGATCCCGAACAGCATCACGCGCAACAGCAACTATGAGAAGATCCTGACAATCTACAACGACGCCCTGCAGGGCAAGGCGCGCGGCATCGGCTTTATCCTCAGCGGTACCCCGCAGTGTATCGAGGACCGCCGCCGCGGCGTCTACAGCTATGAGGCGCTCTCGTCGCGGCTCGCCGAGGGCAAGTTCAGCCGCGAGGGCGCGCGCGATCTGCTCTCCCCGGTCATCCGGCTCGAAGCGCTGACTGCCGAGGAGATGCTGGTGCTGACCGAAAAGCTGGCCGGGATGCACGCCGGACTCTATGACTACGCGCGCACGATCAGCGAAGACGAGCTGGAGGTCTTCATCCGCATCGAATATGGCCGCGTCGGCGCCGACACGCGCATTACCCCGCGCGAGATCATCCGCGATTTCATTGAGCTGCTGGACATTCTCTATCAGCATCCCGAGCTGAGCGCCGAGGCGCTTTTGAACAGTGAGGAATTCTCCTACGCCAAGTCCGAGGCCGTCAGCGACGAGGCAGCCGACGAGCTGGCGGAATTTACCGTATAAGATCAGAGGGGACGCAATATGGACGTATTTTCACGCTATGCCCCCTTCGTGCAGGACTATATCTACCGCAGCAGCTGGCAGACGCTTCGCGGTATCCAGGTGGCGGCGGGCGAGGCGATCTTCAACACGGACGAGCATGTGCTGCTGTGCGCCTCGACCGCGGCCGGCAAGACCGAGGCGGCCTTCTTTCCGATCATCACGCTATTGAGTGAACAGCCCTCGGCCACGGTCGGCTGCCTGTACATTGCGCCGCTCAAGGCCCTGATCAACGACCAGTTTCTGCGTCTGACCGATCTGCTGGAAGAAGCCGAGCTTCCGCTCTGGCACTGGCACGGCGACGTGTCCGAGTCGCACAAGCGCAAGCTGATGAAAAAGCCCTCGGGCATTCTGCAGATCACGCCCGAATCGCTCGAGGCCATGCTGCTGCGCCGCCACGGGGAGATCCCCCGGCTCTTCGGCGATCTGCGCTTTATCGTGATTGACGAGGTGCATTCTTTCCTGCGCGGCGACCGCGGCATGCAGACCTTCTGCCTGATTGAGCGCCTGTCGCGCATGGCCGGGGTCGAGCCGCGGCGCATCGGCCTGTCGGCCACGATCGGCGACCCGGCCGCCGTCGGCAAGCTGCTCGCCGCCGGGACAAAGCGCCGCACCATCATCCCGAAGTTTGAAGCGCCGGGCATGAAGTGGCGCCTCTCGATGGAGCACTTTTACAAGACGCCGCCCCAGGCCGCCGACATGCCCGAGGAGCGCGCGCAGGGCGTCCCTGCCCCGGCGGCGCAGGCGCTGCCCGCCGCCCCTGCCGCGGACGTTCCGGTCCCCGGCCGCAAGGCGGAGGCGGTCCCCGCCCTTGCGCCCACCGACGAGACGGCGAGCGACGCGGCCCCGGTCATGGCCGATCCCGGCTACGCCTATATCTACGAGCACACGCGCGGACGCAAATGTCTGGTGTTCTCGAACTCGCGCGAGGAGTGCGAGGAGGTGACCTCGACGCTGCGCGGCTACTGCGAGGCCCGGCACGAGGGCGACCGCTTTCTGATCCACCACGGCAACCTCTCCTCGGCCTACCGCGAGAGCGCCGAGTACGCCATGAAGGACGAGGACAGCGCGCTGACGACCTGCACCACGGCCACGCTCGAGCTCGGCATCGACATCGGCAAGCTGGAGCGCGCCTTCCAGATCGACGCGCCGTTTACAGTCTCGGCCTTTCTGCAGCGCATGGGCCGCACAGGCCGCCGAGGCGATCCCGAAGAGATGTGGTTCGTATTGCGCGAGGAGCACGCCGAGGCGCGCGCCGTGCTGCCCGAGACCGTCCCCTGGAAGCTGCTGCAGGCCATTGCGCTGGTGCAGCTGTACATCGAGGACCACTGGGTCGAGCCGCCGCGCGAGGGGCGGCTGCCCTACAGTCTTTTATACCACCAGACCATGAGCACGCTGGCCTCGCTCGGCGAGATGACGGCGGCGGAGCTCGCCTCGCGCGTGCTGACGCTCGCGCCGTTCCGGAACATCACGCAGGACGACTATAAGCTGCTGCTGACGCATCTGATCGAGACCGACCAGCTGCAGCGCACCGAAAACGGCGGGCTGATCGTGGGGCTGGCGGGCGAGCGCGTCGTCAACAACTTCAAGTTCTTCGCCGTTTTCCAGGAGAACGAGGAATACTCGGTCCGCTGCGACTCGCAGGAGCTCGGTACGATCGTCAAGCCGCCCCCGATCGGCGACAAGATCGCGATCGCGGGGCACGTCTGGGTCGTCGAGGACGTGGACGTGCAGCGCCACGAGGTCTACTGCTACCCGGTCAAGGGCAGCATCCCGGCCTATTTCGGCGACGTGGCCGGGGACATCCACACGCGTATTCTGGAAAAAATGCGCGAGATTTTGAAAAGCCGCCGCAGCTACGGCTATTTGCGCCCCAACGCCGCCGCGCGGCTGCGGCAGTTTCGTGACAGCGCCGCGCGCTCAGGGCTCGCCGACTGCCCACTTGTACCGCTCGGCGGGCAGATGTACTGTCTGTTCCCCTGGCTGGGCAGCTATGCCTTTTTAGCGCTCGAGCGCTTTCTGCGCATCCGCTGCGCCGCGCGCCTCGGTCTGCGCGGCTTCAACTCGGCACGGCCCTACTTCATGCAGTTTACGATCGGCGTCAGCCCCGAGGAATTCTTTCAGATCCTGCGAGAGGAGGCCGAGGTCGACTTCTCCCCGCTCGAGCTGCTGTTTCCGAAGGAGCTCCCGGTCTTCGACAAGTACGACGAGTACCTGCCCGAGGAGCTTGTGCGCAAGGGCTTTGCCTGCGGCGTGCTGGATGTCGAGGGCATGAAGGCGCGCATCCGGGAGATGGGGAACGCGGCTGAATAAAGGCTTTGTGATGGGCGTGTTGTAAATACAGTTTTCATACGTTAAGCGTAGGGGCCGACGCCCTCGGCGGCCCGGAAGAGAAATCTCAATAATTGCAGAAATCCCCGGCAAATTCACCACGTTTGTGCGTTTTTGCCGAGGATTTCCGCATAATTATTATTTGTTCTGCGAGGGCCCGGCCATAGGCTGGGCGTCGGCCCCTACAGTGTTAACTATTCCCCTGTTTTGATTTCCTCATAGCGCTGTGATCGCACGGCAGAGGGCGTCGACTTCCTCGTCGGTATTGGCCCAGCTCGTGCAGAAGCGGACGATCGAGCGGCCGTCGGGCAGTGCACCCTCTTCTTCAAAAATGAAGTCCGCAGCGAGCGCCGCCTTCTGCGCGTCCGTCAGCACGACAAACTGCTGGTTGGTGCTGTTCGGCATATAGAGCGGCAGGCCCTTCGCCTCGCACGCGGCCTTGAGGCACATCGCGAGCGAGTCGGCCCGGCGGCCGAGCTCGAAATAGCGGCCGTTCTCGAAGAGCGTCGCAAACTGCAGTCCGAGCAGCCAGCCCTTCGCGAGCAGGGCGCCGTTTTGCTTCATAAAGCTGCGAAAATGCCGCCGCAGCGCCGGGTTTTTCAGCACCAGCGCCTCGCCGAAGAGCGTGCCGCATTTCGTCCCGCCGATCGTGAAGGCGTCGCACAGCGCGGCGAGGTCGGCAAGCGTCACGTCGCAGTCCGCCGCGCCCAGCCCATAGGCCATGCGCGCCCCATCGACATAGAGATACAGCCCGTACTCGTCGCAGACAGCGCGCAGCGCGCACAGCTCGTCAAGGCGGTAGATCGTCCCGTACTCGCTGGGCATGGAGAGGAAGACGAACTTCGGCTCGGTAATGTGCTCGGGGATCGTGCTGACGCGGTAGGCCTCGGCAATACCGCGGACAGCCTCAGCCGTCAGCTTGCCGTCGACGTTCGGCACGGTCTCGATCTTGTGGCCGCTGTTTTCAACGGCGCCGGTCTCGTGTACCTGGATATGGGCCGTGTCGGCGCAGACGACGCTCTCATAGGGGCGCAGCGCCGCCGCGATCACGGTGTAATTGACCTGCGTTCCGCCGACAAGGAAGTGGATCTCGGCGTCCGCGCCGCCAAGCTCTCTGCGGATGGCCGCGGCGGCGTGCGCGCACCACTCGTCCTGGCCGTAGCCGCCGTAGCTGGTCGTATTCGTCTCCGCAAGCGCCTCCAGGATTGCCGGATGCGCGCCGCGGTTGTAGTCGTTATTGAAGCGGATCATGTGTATGCCCCCTGTTTTCCGTATAGCCCGGATTATAACAAAACGGCACGGTAAAGTAAAGGGGTCCTTCCGGAGAGCACGCTTGACTTGCGTTTGCCCGACGGTATAAGATATAAAGCAGCAGAAATAATATGTTTCTTCTGAAGGAGGAGCTTTCGTATGGATTACCAGGATATCAACGCCGCGACCATCGACCGCTGGGTCGAGGAAGGCTGGGAATGGGGCCGGCCGATCGACCATGAAAGCTATGTGCGCGCGCTGCGGGGAGACTGGGACGTACTGCTCACCCCCACGAAGCCGGTACCCCATGCCTGGTTTGGCCCGCTGAAGGGAAAGAAAATTCTCGGTCTGGCCAGCGGTGGCGGGCAGCAAATGCCGATCTTCTCCGCGCTCGGGGCTGTTTGCACGGTTTTCGACTATTCCGAGCGGCAGCTGGCAAGCGAGCGTATGGTCGCCGAACGCGAGGGCTACCGCATCGAAATCGTCCGCGGTGACATGACAAAGCCCCTGCCCTTTGCCGACGGGAGCTTTGATCTGATTTTTCATCCGGTCGCGAACTGCTATGTCAAAGACGTGAAGAGCATCTGGCGGGAATGTCGGCGCGTCCTGAAACCCGGCGGACTTTTGCTCTCCGGCGTGGATCTGAACATCAACTATATTGTGGACGAGGACGAACGCGAGATCGTCAACACATTGCCGTTCGACCCGCTGAAAAACGAAGCTCAGCGCCGTCAGCTGGAGGCCGCCGACGCGGGAATGCAGTTTTCGCACTCGCTCGAAGAGCAGATCGGCGGGCAGCTGGAAGCGGGCTTTCGGCTGCTGGGGCTGTACGAGGACACGAACGGCACAGGCCGCCTGCACGAGATGCACATTCCGACCTTCCTCGCGATGTGGTCGGTCCGGGCAGACTGACAGCTGACGTGTGGGTTCGAGTCCACCTTCGGCACCAGAAAAGGCACCCCAACCAAAACGGAGGGCTCCCGTGAGACCTCCGTTTTGGAAAAGGAAGAAGGAGCCTGTGGATGTGGAGCTTTCCTGGCTCTTACGGAAACCAGGGAAGCGGAACGCAACTGGCTTCTTCTGACGTGGTGGTGGGACTGCGACTCGCTGCGCTCGCTTGCATAAGCTCGGCTTGCCAAAAACGCTGCGCAAAGCTTGCGTTTTTGGAGCCTTGCTTATCGAACCTTCGGTTCTCGTCCACCTTCGGTACCAGAAAAGGGGCATCCAAAAGGATGCCCCTTTTCTGGTGCCGGTGGGCGGACATGGGGAATTTTTATCACCAGACCATTATCATCCGCAGAAGAAAAATCAAAATGCCCGTCAGGATCTGCGTCGAGCAAGGTCCAGACGCGGATTTCTTCCTTGCCGACTTCAACACGGACGACAGCAGCGAGTAAAGCCGCCTCACCGTCGGGCGTGTCCCGTATTTGCCGGAGCGTTTCCAACAAGGCCGCCTCCGATATTTCGGAGCCTTTGACGGCCCCGCGCAGCTGCTTAATATCGTGCTCCAGCTGCGCCCGTTCATCCTCCAAACAGTGAAGCCGCTCCGCAAGAGCGGGACTGTTGAGGCCGGCCAGGATCGCGTCCGTTGCATTGCGGATCTGCGCGTCCAGATCGCCGCGCCGGCTGGAAAGAGCGGCCAGCCGAGCCGAGGCGTTATCCTGGACCTGTCCGCGTTCCTCTCGCAAAACTGCAAATAAGCCGTTGAGGTTTTCCGGGTCCGCGAGGATCTGACGCACGACCTCGGCCACGCGGTGCTCCAGCGTGTCGCAGCGAATGGGTGAGTTGTCGCAATCGTCCCGCCGTTTTCGCCCGCTGCACCGATAATAGAAGTGTTTCTTCCCGCGAGACGTGGAGCACGACACGGACATGGACGCGCCACATTCCAAGCAAAAAACCTTGCCTTTTAAGGGATAGTCTCGAACGGACGCCGGCCGACCGGCCTGGGCCCGCCTGTTTTCGTCCATCTTTGCCTGCACCCTTTCCCACGTCTTGAGATCCACGATCGCCGGCACGGCGCCCTCGATCTCTATCACGTCGCCGTCGTGGCTGTGACTGTTGCGGTGGCCGTCGTCATCCCTGACGACATTACCATAGCGCATAATACCGATATACTTAACATTGCGCAACAGGTCGTGGATAGAGTTAGAACCAAACGGCCGGCCTGAGCGGGTAAAGTGCCCCTCGGCATTGAGCCGGCGCGTGATTTCCCGATATGACACACCATCCGCATACAAAGCGAATATTTCACGGACGACGGCGGCCTCAGCTTCATCTATGACGAGGCGGCCGTCCTCTTTTTTGTACCCGAGCGGCGGGACCCCGCCGGTAAACTGCCCTTGTTGGGCCATCCACCGCATTTTTGCAACGACCTTTTGCCGCGTCTGGAGCGCCCACATTTGATTGAACATGGCGCTGCTGCTCTCCATCAGGAAGATAGCCGGATCGCGGAGGTCCCCGCCTATCTGTGTCTGTGTGACCGAGACGACGCGGACACTGAGGCGGTCGATCTCTGCCCGGAAATCAAACCAGGCGGACATACGCCGAAACATGCGGGATTGATCGTAAATCACTACCGTGTCGGCCATCCCGGCGCGCAGCTGCTCCATCATGCGCGAGTATTCCGGCCGCGTGCGCTTCATACCCGACACGCCCATATCCGCAAAGACGCCGAGCACGGGGATTTTGTTTTTTTGACACCAGGCGCGGCAGGCGTCGACCTGCACCTCGATGCTGTCCTCTTTTTGGTGTTCTGTAGAATAGCGCGCAAGGATAAACGCGCCGTGCACAAACTGAGACTTCACAAGAGCACCCCCGCTTTACCGCTGGAGCTGCATCCAGCAACGGAAGTATTCCCTCTTTTCCTCGCCGGATTCGGAGAGCCTGGGCGAAATGATAAGGCGCTCGACATGCTCTCCGACGTGGGGCTGCAATTCTTTCCAGGCGCCCGCGCGCGCTCCAACCTCGAAAAGAAGAGCGCCGTCGGCGTCCACAAGAGCAATGGCGGGCTTTGCTTTAGAACCGGCAGGGACAAGCTGCTCGGCGATCTTGCAATTGATATACTCCGCATCCGCCTCAGGCGAGGGAATACGAAGACAGCCGCCCGCTATGTTCACACTGAATTTAGAATCTTTTTCCTCGACAAGTTTGTTCGGCTCGATAGGAACCAACAGCTCCACAAAGCCATCATCGTTGCGAGTAATAAGGCAATCCACATAAGCACCTATACGCTGGCCTGATTTTTCCAGAGCGTGAGAAAAAAGCACACCGTATATCTCGCGGTTCTCATCAACAAGAACAGCGTCGCCGCGAATATCCGTCCAGTCAGCCGGTCTCCTTGCTTTCTCAGGAGCAACAATACGCAAATGCACAGAGACACCGGACAGCTTAGAAAGCCGATCTTGCAGATAGACAGTTGAATTAGCTCTGACGTAGTTAGGCACATTTACAGATACTACCGGAATCGTAGTCGAAGAGGCGGATGGCACCGCAGAGACCGTGGAGGCCGCCCGCCGAGTTCTGGCAACAAGGAAGGCAAGGAAACCGCTATTCTTTTTCATATAAAACAGCCTCTTTCTAACATCTTATTTATCATGCGCCACGTATCGCGTCCACATCGGCGGAATAATCACCGCTTTTCATATAGACCCGGCGGGCGAGATCGACGGTCTGGAGCACGTACTGCTTCCCCTGATCGGACAGCTCGCGGTACGCATCGAGAAGCGCGGCCTCGTCGGGAGAAAGTGCTGGGGAGGCTGGAGAGGCTGGAGAGGCTGGAGAAGAAGCATCCCAGCCGAGGATATATTCCGGCGTGACCTTAAATACATTTGCCATTTTTTTCAGCAAGTCGAGAGGAATGTTGTCCGCTCGGCCGTTGATATAACGATGAAGCGTGGTCTGAGACATGCCACCAAGCTCGGCGGCAAGCTCGCGATATGAACCGCCCCATTTTATAAAGCAATCATGAAGCCTTTTGTTGATTTCGTCCATAATCTCGCCTCCATACACATATCATATCACCACTGTTTCAACTTTGCAACATTAAAAAGAAAAATGTTATTTTGTTTCAAAATTGGTTGACAAGTGAAAAAGAACAGTGTATATTAAGAGTGTACCAAATATGAAACAGAGAGGGGGAAACGAAATGAACAAGCCTAAGCTGCGCGGAAAGATCGCCGAAAACGGTTATTCAATCCGGTCTCTGGCCCCTGTTGTAAATATGGCCGCCGCTACATTATCACGATCTGTCAACGGCGACAGAGATCTCACCGTTGCCGAGGCGGCAGCACTAAGCCGGGCCCTGCATATCGACGACATGGCTGAAAGGGCAGAAATTTTTTTGGTTTAGTGTACCAAATATGAAACAGTGAGAGAAAGGAGGACGCTTGACAATGCCAGCCGTGATAAGCCGGGAGGGACCCGTTGCGGCTGTCGTCAGCCAATACCCCGCCGGGGACCGGCAAGCGCAGCAGATAGCCGCCTGGCGCGCCGTGCTGCGCAGCTGGCACAGGACGCACCCGCAACAGCCACGCCGGGAAGAACTGGAGCAGATCCAGCCCGAGGCATAAAAAGCGGCCGCCCCGATAGCGACGGAGCGGCCGGAGGAAGTAAGCGATCAAACAAACATCCCGTGCGCTAAGTATAGCACACGGGAACCGGACAAAACAAGGAGGATTTTGTGAACGAATACTTGGACCAGGCGATCAACAAGCTGAACCAGAACGGGCACTCCGGCCAGAAAGAAAAAGCTATGGCCGCCGCCGTACGCCGGACGCTGACGGACTTCTGCAAGCAGGACGGGGAGTTTGCCCAGGCTGTCGCCCAGGGCGGCAGCTTTGTGGACTGCATGAAGAAAGTGGCCGAGGGTGTGGGCAACAGCATCAGCGACCTGGAGGCATACACGAAAGCGGTGCAATTCTATTTCCCGGGCGCCGAGATCCGAATGCAGATGACCATCGACCTGATCGGCGCCGCAGCGGTCGAGCAGCCGCAGACCATGGGGCCGATGATCCTGGACATCACGCAGTTTCTGTGAGGTGAGCGGGATGGGAGCAAAATGCAATCTGCCGGAGAGCGAGCACGAGGCAGTGCTGGCGCAGTTCCCGGCCTACCTCGACGCCGAAGAGGAGGACAGGATCCGCGGGCTGTTTCCGCAGTATCTGTTTTTCCACATGGCGGAGGACTTCGACGACAGCGGCCTCGACAGCTCGAGCAAGAGCGTGCGCGTGTGCCACTGCACCAACTGTCACGAGACATTCGAGGCCGTCCGCGGCAACTACGCGCGCGGGAAGATGCACCACGAGCGGCTGAACTGCCCGCAGTGCGGGGTGGAGATGGAGGGCCTCGCGGTCTATAAATTCCGCTACAACATGCACAGCCTGACACGCTGGACAAAAACCGCGTTTGTGCGTCTGCAGCCGGACGGCGCCCTGCTGATCGAGGCCGGGAACGCCTCGCGCAGCTTTTGCTGGGATGAGCTCGACGGTGAAATCGGCTGGAGCCCGACGGTCCGCTATTACTTCAAGCGCGGCACCGTGCAAGAATGGAGGCGCCAAACAATATGGGAGGGCGGCAATCCGGTCGGGCATGACTGGGTACCGACGAAAACCGTGGCCGATCCGTTCCCGCCGAACCTGATGGGATACGCGGAATACTACGGCGATTATACCCTGATAGGCTACGGCGAGATCTTCAACAGCAAGGATTGGAAATACTGTCAGATCGAGGATTTTTACTATCACGAATACGCGGCCGATCTGGCGGGCGGAGATACGGCCAGATGGGTCGTGAAATACCTGGCATGGTACGCGCTGCACCCGCAGATCGAAATGGCCGTGAAGTTCGGCTTTACCGAGGCCGTGCGCGATCTGATTGAGAACGGGAAGAAAAACGCGCGGCTCCTCGACTGGGACGCGACGAACCCGCCCGCCTTTCTGCGGCTGGGAAAACAGGACGCCGCGGCCTTCCTCGCACAGAACGGCGATTTTGAGGAGCTGAAGATCTGGCGCGAGAACTGCAAGGGGCTGACGCTGAAGCAGTACAAGACGCTCGTCGACCAGGTCGGCAAGGCCAACCTGCCGACGCTGCGCAGCTGTGCCAAGGCGGCCGGCGTGGATATGACCAAGGCCGCGCACTATGTACGGCGGCTCGTCCCGTGCTGCGGGAGATATGCCACGGCGACGCCGGCGCAGATTTTGCAGACATGGAGCGACTATCTCGGCATGGCCGAGAAGCTTGGCTATGATCTCCGTGAGGAGACCGTGGCCATGCCGAAGGACCTGCAAGAGCGGCACGACGCCGCGACGGCCATCATCCGCGTCAACAGCACCGCGGCGGAGATGAAGAAATACAAATACCGGCGCCGGAAGCTGGAAAAGCAATACGCCTTTACCATGGGCGGGTACTGTGTTCTGGTGCCTGTCAGCAGCCAGGAGATCGTACAGGAGGGCAAGACGCTGCACCACTGCGTCGGCGGATATGCCGCCCGACACATCGAGGGCGTGACCACGATCCTGTTTCTGCGAAAGGAAAAGACGCCTGGGCGGTCCTTCCTGACGATCGAGATGAGGAAAGTCAAGGGGAAGATCGAGATCCAGCAAATACACGGGTACCGGAACGAGGGATATAAAAACGCTGTCTCGCCGCGCAAGAAATACGCCTGGTTCCTGGACGTGTGGCTGGATTGGGTGAACCACGGCAGCGAGCGGGACAAGGACGGGCTGCCCGTGCTGCCTGAGAGCAAGACGAAAGAGGAGGTCAAAACAGCATGAACGAAATGGAGAAGATCCGGACGCCGGAGATCATCGGCGCCGAGATCCGGATGTATGTGGACACGGGGCGGCGCGTGACGCTGTTGTGCGGCATCGAGATCGGCCGCCGGCTGAGCGAAGCCAAGGAGATTTTGAAGCACGGCGAGTGGCTGCCGTGGCTGGAGCGAGAGACCGATATCTCCGAGCGCCAGGCCCAGCGCTATATGCGTGTATTCAACGAATACGGGGCCGCGCAGATGGGGCTTTTTGGCCCCGAGACAAATGCGACAACGTTGTCGGATTTGCCAATTTCCAAGGCTTTAGCCCTGCTTTCCATCCCTGAAAGTGAGCGGGAAGCGTTCGCCGAGGAGGTCAACGCGGAGGCGATCTCAACCCGCGAGCTCGAGGAGGCGATCGCCGCGCGCAAGGCCGCCGAGCAGCGCGCGGCGGACGCCGAGCGCGCCCTGCACGAGGCCGAGGAGGGCCAGGGGCTCGCCCTTGCTGAGCTCGAGGAGAAGCTGGACGCGGCCAAAGCTGCGCAGCAGGCCGCCGAGCAGGAGGCCAGACGGGCCGCCGAGGGCGTCGGCCCCTACAAGACGCGGGCCGAGGAGGCCGAGCAGCTTGCCGCCAGGCTGCGCGAGCAGGTGAAGGAACTGGAGTCGAGGCCGATCGCCACGGTCAAAGAGCGCGACGAGGCGGCGATCGAGGAGGCCGCGCGCCTTGCGAAAGCAAAGGCCGAAGCCGAGGCCGCCGAGAAGTTGGCCGCGATCCAGAAAAAGCTGGACAAGGCCGAGCGGGAGCGGGACAAGCTGAAGGACGCCGCCGGCAAGGCCGAGAGCGGCGCCGCCGATAAGATCGCGGCCGCTGAGAAAGAGACAGCTGCAGCCCGGCAAGAGCTGGAGGAAGCCCGGAAAAAGCTCAAGGCCTCGAACGCCGATGTCACCGCGTTTGGGATCTATTTCAACGCCATCCAGGAAGATTTCAACCGCATGATGGAAAAGCTGCGCGAGATCGACGCGGCCGACCCGGCAACCGCCGAAAAGCTGCGCGTCGCAGCGCGGACCGTCCTGTCAAAGATCCTCGAACGAATCCCGGAAAACAAGGAGGGCAAAGCGTGAGAAAGCCTCAGACAATCGAGGGCCGCGCCGTTGAGATCGCCGCCGTCGTGATGGAGGCGGACAACCTGTGCGTCCGGCCCGGGAAATGCCAGAAAGTCTATGTGTACGATAAGACCTGCCAGAGGTGTATCAAGGCCTGGCTGTTGAACAAGGCCAGGAAAGAGCTGCGGGGGACGAAAAAAGTTTAAGAGGAGGTTACGGATAAATGATTTTGAAAAACCTGGCGGCAATATGTAACGCTCACAAGAGAATCTTTCTTTATGAGGGCCGCAAGAGATCGAGCGTCCAGTGGGCCGGCGACGGTAAGGCGTTTTATCCGCTGCACGGCATCCCGGAACTGGACAGCGACACGATCCAGACGATCTTCTCCGTGCCGGAGAAGCAACGCAGCAAGTACGACATACAGGTGAAAGCGCTGCCTGGGCTGGACTTCCAGGACGTGCCGGACCGCGGCGAGGTCCAGCTGCGCCCGGAGGAGCTGAGCATCGGCTACGAGGACGCGGTGCTCTATCCCGTACGCACGCGGCGCGGCCTGATGTTCTATAACCCGATCTATTTGAAACCGCTCAACGACAAGCTCGGCGCGATCGAGATGTATGAGCGGGAAACCTCGACGGGCGTGATCTATTTTGCGGCCAAGGCGGGCGCGTTCTTAGAGGCAATCATCATGCCAGAGGACGTAAACGAGGAGAAGCTGTTGCGCAAGCTGCAAGACCTCACGGGCGATCTGGAAACCACGCTGCACTATCAGACGCCGGCCGAGGACGCCGCACAGATCAAGGTCGACACCGACACCGGGGAGGTGATCGCGTGAGCATGGAACAGACGACAAGCACTCCCCTGCTCGACGCCGAGGAGGCGCAGCTGGAGCTGCTGCGCCAAAAGGTCGGGTGCAAGTATAACAAGGGCGTGATTTGCGGACTGAATAACCCGGCAAAATGCAAGCGCTGCGGATGGAATCCGAACGCGACCAAGCCGGCGCCAGTTCCGCCCTGGCTTACATGAAGGAGGAAAGTATGAACGGGATATACATCAAGGGCGTAGAACCGCCGATCTGCTGCGGCCAATGTTCCGAGAAGATCGACCCGGACAATCGTCGGTGCCTTGCAGACGGGCATATTTTTGAAGAAACGCTCGGCAAACTGACGAACAGACGCGACGCAAATTGTCCAATCATCCACGCCGACGACGTGCGGGAAGTGAGGCGGGGCAAGTGGACAAGGATTGACTATGAGCCTTTCGGCCATGACTACATATGTTCGATTTGTGGCATCAAGAACGACCGTGCCTCGTTTTTCTGCCCCGGCTGCGGCGCAGATATGCGGGAGAGCACGCCATGACCAACAGCGAATTGAAAGAGGCGCTTTTCAGCCGGGAACCCGTGCAACATATGGGAATCAAATACGACTATGTGAGCGCGATCATCTACCGCACGGTCAAAGGCAAATTACAGATCACGGCCGAGCTGACGGACGGACCGAGCCACAGCACGACCGTAGTTCACGCGAGCAAGGTGGAAAAGGTGACGGCGTAAACGCCGCTGCCTGTTGCCCACGCGGCACGAGGGGGGGGATAAACGACGTATATCACGATGTGCGCACAATGCGCGGAGAAGCTGAGGGTGACGCACGACACCACAGGGGCCACGGCGCCGCACGCTGGAACGTGCGCGCTGTGCTATAGATCCGACCGGCGTGTTGTCCAATACTGGGTGACAGCGATCCGGCCGAAGCGCCACCTCCCGCCGCGCGGCCCGGCCACGCAGGACCGGCGCGCCCGGTACCGGGGCAACTGGAGGGACGATGAAGAGGCGGAGAGCTGATAACGCCCCGCCGCCGTCCTGAACCATAAAACGAGAGGAGAACAAAATGCACGTTCTGACGAATAAGCAAATGACCTGGTGGGAAACCGAGGTCAACGATCTGCGCGAGCAGCTGCGCCGAACCAGACGGGCCAACCTGGCCGTCGGCGACCGGCTGGAGAAGAGCCTCGCCTGCTGCGACGCCCTGGCAAAGCAGGGCCGGACCTACATGAAAGCGGCCAAGGGCCTCGACCGAGAAAAGAAAAAGCTTATCGACCGGATCAAAGCCTCCGAGCGGGAGCTGGCCGCCGATAAGCTGCGAATTGCTGAGCTGGAGGCCGATCTGACCGACAAGGAAAACACGATAGAGTGGATGAACGAGCAGGTCGCGCAGCTCAGGGAAGCGTGTCCACAGCTCAAGCTGTGACGCCGAGCGGGCGCAAAAAGGGCCGCCCCGGAGATGTGGCGATCTCCGAAGCGGCCCAAAGCCAAGAGGAAAGGTCCAACTGAATTGTAACAAACGGGAGAGTAAAGGTCAATGAATTTTATTTTATCGAGCGCGGCCGTCCTGACCGCTGCGGCCTACACAGGCGACGAACCGGCCGCATATTTCGTTCTGACGCTGGCCGCAATCGCCGCGGCCGCTTGGGTGATCCGCAACGCAGGGAAAGAAATGGAGGATAGACGCCGTGAAGATTTTTAACCGCACACGCGCCGGCGACAGTGACCGGCGCGCCCAGGAGCTGCTGGAGAACGGCTTCGAGATCCTGCGCGGCCCGAGCGGCCCGCTGACACCGCCACCGCGGATCTTATCAGGGCCGGCCGTGCCAACGCTGCCTCACGATCCGCCGCTGCCGCTGCGCTCGCATTACATCGAGATCCTGCAAGAGGGAGACTGCTGGTCGCTCGCGATCGACGGTGCCGAGGTGCTGCAGCACGTCAGCCGCGCCGCGTGCCTGCACATGCTGGAGCTGATTACGGCGCCGGGGGCCGGGGAGGCCGAGCCGTGACACGAAAAGAGCAGTGTAAAGGCTGCACCTGGCACAGCAAAATAGGCGGCTACCTGCACGCGCAAGCCGCGTGCGGATATGCCGACGCCAGCGCCGGCCGCCCGACCATTACAAAGGTCGTATGTGACACATATCATATTCCCTATGAGGAGGCCGCCAGACGTGTGCCGGAGATCCTGGAGCGCGAGGGCTGCCCCTGCTATGAGCTAAAAGGAAAGAAAAGGAGGAGACAGTAGATGCCGGACGAAAAGCGCTCACTGTATACAGACAATTGCCTGCTGGGCGGCTGCGCCGGTCCGTTCACATGCGCGGACTGCGGCTTCAATCCCAAAGAGTCGGAACGGCGAAAGCGCCTGCCGCTGTACCTGTGCGCGGACGGCCTCACGCGGGTGTTTGTTGCGCGCAAGAAGAAACCACGGCCGGTCAAAGAGCTCCCAGGCTAAGCCCTGGGAGCGATCCCGGCTCCGGTGCTTTGGGTTTGTAACGTGCGCCTTTTGATAAGGGCGCACGTTAGAGGCTCAGGGGGGCGGCCAGACAGGGCTGCCCATGCATATGATCGTAAGGGAGAAACGGCAACCGATGAAGCACAAAACCATATCCAGCCACGAAACAAGCTCCCGCGCCGGCGAGGCCAGGGGGGGGGCAAATGAGGTACGGCGTACCCTACCAGGGATCAAAGAATAGGCTGGCAAGGGAAATAATAGACGCTATGCCGCCGGCTGAGACTTTTGTGGACCTGTTCGCCGGGGGCTGCGCCGTAGCACATGCCGCCATTGTCAGCGGGAAATTCCGCCGCGTTATCATCAACGACATAGACGGCCGAGGCGCGCGCCTATTCCGGCGAGCTATGGCCGGCACCTACCACGACGACACACGCTGGATCACACGGGAACAGTTCCGCGCAAATCTCGGACAGCCGGTGGAGAAACAGGACCCGTTTGCCGCGCTCGCCTGGAGCTTCAACGCCAACCTCCGCGAGTACCTATACGCGCGCGAGATCGAGCAGCTGCAATATGCCAAGCACGCGGCGATTGCGTGGAACGACCTCGAACCGCTGCGCCAAATCGGGCTGCGGCCGCCGGCCCTGCAAGAAAGCACCGTGCGCGGCCGTTATTATGAGCTCGGCGCATGGATCGAGGCCAACGCCGAGACCGTGCGAAATACTTATATAGAGTATCACAACGCCATGACCGGCGCACGAAAGATCGTCACGGCCGCCGCCCTCAATAGAGAAATAGGAAATGTTGAAGAGGAGATCCAGAAAGAAAAGGACAAGCTCCGCGCGTACATGCTGGACGCGCTGCACGCCGCCGGCATGACACAGGCCGAGGTCCAGGACCGGCTTGGAACCTTTATGGCTCGCCACTATTTCGGCCAATCACAGTGGGCGTTTCCGACCTGCGAGGCATACGAACGCCTGCGGACGTTTCTGCCGCTGCCGATAGAATGGGAAGACGCGACGCGGGTGCTGTATGCGCTCAAGGATCTCCAGACGATGAAAGCCGACAAGAGGATGAAGAGCATCCACCGCCTGGAAAATATCCAGCGGTTGCTCGGCCTGCAAGAGCTGGAGGGAATAGCCGGCGCCGTCGAGATCGTGGAGAGCGCGGTCGACTATAGCGCCGTGGACATACCGCCGGGCGCCGTCGTCTATTGCGATATTCCGTATAAAGGGACCGACGCCGTTTATGTGGAGGGCTTTGACCATCAGCGTTTCTATGACTGGGCCGCCGCTCAAACCTGCCTGTTATACATAAGTGAGTATTCAATGCCGCCTGGGCAATTCGATATTGTAAAAAGCTGGAATATCCAAAAACTGAGTACATCAAACGGCTCCGGCGGCCTGGTGCGTGAAAACCTGTACACCGTGGCCGCGCGCGCTGCGCCGATCATGGGCCAGATCTGTCTTTTTCAAGAAGCTGCACTTTGACAACTAAAGACGCCACAGATTAAGGTACGCGCACGCGCGCGTATCTTTCGAGGCTCTTTAGCGTCTAACATTGGAGGATAGAAAGGAATGAGGAAGCTCGTGGAGTACAAGATCATATCCGGTCAGGTGGTGGAGACCCGGCGCTCGTGGCTCCAGGTGCGCCAACCGGGCGAGGCCCGGAAAGGACGCGCCCCACGAAAAGCCGGGAACACATCGGAGAAGAAAATCAAACAGAACGAGGCAAGCTCAACCAAGGAGCTCGCCCGCGTCATCAATTCCACATTCCGCGCCGGCGACGCCCACGTCGTCCTGAAGTATGACAACGACAGCATCCCGGCCGACTATGAGGCTGCCGCCTTGCGTCTGAAAAAATTCCTCGAGCGGGTACGCCGTGAGTTCAGGCATCGGTTCAACCGCCTGCCCGTCCTGTGTTGGGTGACCGCCAATTGGAGCCCGAGGAGAGAGGCACCGGCCCGCCTGCACCACCACCTTGTCGTGGAGAAAGAAGCCGCCGCGGTAATCCATGAGCTATGGGACGGCGGCGGGTACAGTGAGGAGGACCTCGACGGCCGCGGGGATCATACCGACCTCGCCGCGTACATGATCGCCAATGTTGCCGGCCTGCCTGCCGGGAAAAAGAAGTGGCACGCCACGCGGAACGTGAGCCGGCCGATATATACCGAGCCCGTAGCCGTGTACGACGTGGAGGGGATCCAGCCGGACAAGGGTGCAACGATCAAGGCCCACGAAAGCTACGCCGATGAAGATGGGCGAATCACGAGCGCTTATCTGCGCTGTGTGCTGCCTGTCCGCCCGTACGTCCGCGGCGGTAAGATCGTCATGCCGGCACAGAAGAAACGGAAAGACAAGGGGGGCTGAGGATGGAACAGAGAACAAGATACCGCTGGTGGGGCTACATTAAGGCCGTGTGCCGCGCCTATCCGGCCCACAAAAGAGAGCTGGAGATCCTGAGACAACAGACCATTACGCCGAGATACACCGCCGCTCCGGGCTCCAGCGAGGCCAGCCGGACAGCCGAGGCCGTAGCGCTGCGCACGCTGCCGCCGACGGATCAGCGAGAGCTCGACGCCGTGGAGGCCGCGATCAGAGAGACGCGAGCCACGCCGAACGGCGGCGGCCGCATAAAGCTGGTGACGCTGGTATTCTTCCAGCAATCCCACACGCTCCACGGCGCCGCAGACAAATGCCATGTATCATACGCCACCGCGCGCCGTTGGCACGCCGATTTCGTTCTGGCCGTTGCGCGCCATTTTGGCCTGCTGTGAAAAGCTGAGCTTAAAACGCGATCAAGCCGGGGTATGCTGATAACGTGGAAGAACAGACAGACCAGGCCCCACAAAAACGCGGGATTTTTGAGGCTCGCGAAAAAGACCCCCCACGGGGTACATTTTCGTGACGCCAGGAAAAAGATCCCCACGGGGCCCGTCCGCTGCCGGACGCAATCAAAACCACCGCCAAGAGGTAGAGCCGACCGGACAGCCAGCCGGCCGTAGGGAAAAGACGACACGACAGAGCTGGGCGGGAGCTGTGTTGTCGCGGAGGTGGAGCATGTCAAAGAAACACAGGGCGAGCCGCTGGCCGTATATCCGACGGCTCGCATGGGACAGGGACAGGCGGGACCGAGCGCCCTGCCATATCTGCGGCCAAGAGATCGACTACACGCTGCCGCCGTCGTCGGCACCAAATGCGTGGGAGCCAGACCACGTTGTGCCGATCTCTCAGCGGCCGGACCTCGAGCTCGACCTGCTGAACATCAAGGCCAGCCACGCGCGCTGTAACCGCTCCAGAAAAGACGGAAAAAACGGCCAAAATGACATCGGCATGCGGTCCCGAATTTGGTAGCCCTGTCAAAATTCCCGGGGCCCGTAGGGAGGGGGCCTAACAATCTTACAGATTGTTAGCGCGCCGGACCCAGCCGCCCGCAATCATTTCTCCCCCCGAACGAATTTTAGACCCGGTGGTGTTTGACCCGTGAAAATAGGCGGTTTTGATTTCGGCGATAAGTACGCCGAACCCGAAAAAATAGCCCCGCCCGAGCCGAGCGCAGAGGAAAACGAGCGGGCCGCCGAGGCGATCCGGCACGTTGCGGTTTTCAAGACCATGACGACGCAGCGGAAAATGCGGCTATTGTCGGAGGCAGCTTTAGACGCTGCCCTCCCCTGGCATCTGGAGGCGCCGGAGGGGACGGCCTACCACGTACTGAGCGCCGGCGACGTGGACGCGCTCAGCTACCTGCGGCACATCATCAAGGACCAGCCGCTTGATTATGTGTGTTTGGCTACCTGGTGCATGGCAACGGCCGACGCAAAGGAGATCCTCGAGTGGTGCCAGCGCGGCGACCTCAAACGGATAGACTTTTACGTCGGTGAGATCTTCAAAAACGGCTACCGTGGCTGTCTGGACGTGCTGGACGAAATCTGCCGGCTGACCGGCGGCCGCGTGGCCCGCTTTCGGAATCATTCAAAGCTATCCGTGTTTTTCGGCCCGCGCTACGCCGGCGCCGTCGAATCATCGGCAAACGTGGACACGAACCCGCGGACAGAACAGACATGTATCACGATAGACCGCGGCCTGGCCGAGTTCTATCTGGATTTTTTCGACGGAATCAACGACTTTGATGGGAGGTATCCGGGATGGCAGCCGTGGCCGCGAAAAACATACTAAAGGACGTCGACCCGCGCATCCGGCCGCAGGTCGAAACCCTGTTGAAAAATCTGAAATTTATGGAGAAAAAGCTCAAGGAAACCCTGCCGAAAATGAAAGAGGCCGACATCGTAATTCCGTACGATAACGGCGGCGGGCAGACGGGCATGAGAGAAAACCCCGCGTTCATTGCATACGAAAAGCTCCTGGCCAAGTACGAAAAAACGCTTTCGATCCTTGCCGGGATCATCGGGGAAGAGCACGCGGCCGAAGTGTCCGCGCTTGATACATTCCGGGCACGCCTGAAAGTGGTGGGCCAGAAATGAGAAAGGGCAGCACTGAACCGCGCATATTTACGCCGCCGCTGCGGCCGCTGACCGAGGAAACGACCCTCGGCTTTCTTTGCATCGAGTACGCGGAGACGGTGCTGCAAAAGGTCCTGTACCCCTGGCAAAAATGGGCACTGGTCCACGTCCTGGAGATCGTGGGCGACCTGGCCGGCGCCTGGCACTTCCGTTTTCGGACGGTCCTGATCATGGTAGCCCGTCAAAACGGGAAAACGGTGTTGTCTGAGATCCTGGCCTCTTTCTTCCTGAACGTCCTGGGCGTCGAGTCCGTGCTCGGCACGTCGTTGTCGCTGGACAAAGCCGAGGAAGTGTGGGAGGCAGTCGTCGCCGATCAAGAGGCGCAGACCGAGCTAAAACGCGAGATCAAGCACGTCGGCCGGACGAACGGCAACAAGCGCCTGCAGCTCAAGGGCGGCCGGACATACAAGGTCAAGGCACCGACCCGCCGAGCGGGCCGCGGTGACAGCAACGATCTTGTCATGATGGACGAAACGCGCGAGCTGAGAGACTGGGAAACGTGGAGCGCTGCGGCCGCGTCGATCGTGGCAAAGCCGAACGGGATCATTATCGGATTCACCAACGCCGGCGATCCTGACAGCGTGGTATTACGGCAGATAAGGTCCACCGCCATGGCCGCCATAGGAGCGGGCGAGGCCGAGGACCTGGGCGGCGACCTGGACGCCGAGACGCTGGGGCTCTTTGAGTGGAGCGCCCCGGAGGGGAGCGCAACAAACGACATGGACGCCCTTGCTGCAGCAAACCCGGCCCTTGGATATGGCCGGCTGACCGAGCGGGCCCTCATGGGGAACCGCGCAACGTATACCGAGGCGAAATTCCGCGCCGAGCACATGTGTCAGCAAGTGGCGACGATCCTGCGGCAGCCGTTCCCGGATGGAGCGTGGGAAGCCGGGACCGACGCAACAAGCCGGATCGAGACCGGCGCCGCGGTTTTCTACGGCGTGGATCTGTCCGACAACCGAGCGTATGCAACCATAGCGGCCGCCGGCCTGCGCGCCGACGGGAATTATCACATCGAGGTCATAGCCCGCCGGAGCGGCACCGAATGGGTGATTGACTGGTTTAGAGAGCGTGCACAGCGCGCACCGATGAAGCTGGCGTTTCAGAGCCGCGGCGCCCCTGTTTCCGGCCTGGCCGAGCAAGTATGTACGCTCCACGGCGTCGAGCGCGTGGCGATCGAAGGCGGAGAGCTGACAGCCGGCTGGGGCCGATTCTATGACGCAATAGCGGCCAGCGCGCCGGCGAAACCAGGCGAAGAGCCACGAGCGGGCCTGAAAATCTACCACCTGCCGCAGCCGGTCCTGGACGCCCCGGCAAAAACGATGCAACTGAAAAAGCTGGGCGGCGGCTCAGACGTCCCCGACAGGGTTAAAAGTCCCGACGATATAGCCCCGCTGTTTGCCTGCGTCATGGCCTTTACAGCTGCAACCATGATACAGGGGCCGCAAAAAATCTATGAAAGCTCCTATGCAAACGGGAGCACCCTTTTATTTGTCTGAGGGGAGGCGAACCGATGCCGACAATTTTAGATAGGCTGTTCGGCCTGTTTGGTCCGCGCGTCGTCACGACTTTTGCGATCAATGGAGAAGAAAACCCGCGGGCCGAGGGCTTGACGGCCCGCCAGCTGTACGCGACACAGAGCAACCTGCACACCGTTATTTCGTTCATGGCCTCGAATATCGCGCAACTGCCGATAAAACTGTATATCAGGGACGGCGAGAGCGCACGGCGTAGGGACCGCGACAGCGCGGCCGCCAAGCTGCTATATCGGCCGAACGCCGACCAGACACAGGCCGAGTTTATCGAGGCGTCCATGGTCGAATATTTTTTGATGGGCGTCGCAACGTGGTGGATCATGCCGAGCGCTGAGACACCGAGCGGGTACGAACTGCGCGTGATCCCGCGCGAGTGGGTACAGGGGACGACCAAGCGCAACAACTACGCGCCCGAAACACTGATAGTCACAGCCGGTACCGGCGGCGAAGTGCTGGAGATCCCCCGCAGGGAGTTTACCCAGTTTCGCATGTACAGCCCCGGAAACCCGAGCGGCTACCAGTCCCCTATTTCGGCGCTGCGCCAAACGCTGGCCGAGCAGATCCAGGCCGACCGCTTTCGTGCTGCCATCTGGAGATCGTCGGGCCGCTTCAATGCGTACATAACAAGGCCGCGAGACGTAAAGCCGTGGGACAACGAAGCCCGCCAGCGCTTCCTGACCGCGTTCAGAGAGGGCTGGGGAGCCGGCGGCGAGAACACGGGGAAAATGCCGCTGCTCGAGGACGGCATGGAAATAAAGCCGTACAGCTTCAACGCGAAAGAAGCGCAGTATGTAGAGACGAAACAGCTGAGCCGCGAGGACGTGGCCGCCGCTTATCACATCAACCCGGCCCTGATCTGGAACACATCGACGCAGACCTACGCATCCGCAAAAGACCACGCCCGCGCGCTGTATTCTGACGGCCTGGGGCCGACACTCCAGCTATTCCAGCAGAGAATCAACGCCTTTTTGCTGCCGGCCATCGGGGCCGACCCGGAGGAGTATTGCGAATTTGACATCACGGAAAAGCTCAAGGGCAACTTTGAAGAGCGGGCCGAGGTCAAGCAAAAGGCCGTGGGCGCGCCGTACATGACGCGAAACGAAGCCCGCGCGGATGAAAACCTGCCGCCGGTTGAGGGCGGCGACGTGCTCATTACCCCGCTGAACGTGGTCGAGGGCGGGCAGGCAAACCCGACGGACACGCACACGAACCAGAACGCCGACCTGCCAAAGCTGAAAACGGTGAGCATCACGCGGATAAAGGGAGCCGCAACCGAGACCGAGGCCGAGGACCTGGCCGAAACGCTGAAAAGGTTTTTCAACCGGCAGGCCGCGTCAATCCTGCCGAAAATCGGCGCAAAGTCCGCGAAATGGTGGGACGCTGAGCGCTGGGACAAGGAACTGGCCGACGATCTGGAGCCCGTTGTGCAGCAGATCGCGGACGTTCACGGCGGGCAGGCGGCAAGAAGCATCGGCGCCGCCTACAATTACGGCATGACCCGCGCCTATCTGCGCAAGCTTGCCGAGGGCCGTGCACATGCGACCAACGAAGCCACGCGCCAAAAGCTGGAGGAGGCAATCGCCGACACGGCCGAGGACGCACCGACGCCGGCCGACATCATGGAGCGCCGGGAAAACACCGACGCGCCGACGCTGGGGCAAAGCCTGGCGACCGCCATATCCAGCTGGGCAACAATCGAGGCCGCCAAGCAGGCCGAGGACGCCGGCGAGACCCGCACAATGGAAAAAGTGTGGGTGACAGGAAGCAACCCGAGACAGAGCCACGCCGCCCTGAACGGCGCGCGGGCGCCGATCAAGGGGACGTTTCCAAACGGCGCATACTGGCCCGGCGACGACGTTCTGCCGGCCTCTCAAACCTGCAACTGCAACTGCCACACAGATGTGATTATTACGGAGGGCTGAGAAATGGGAAAAGTGAAATTCAAAAATATCAAGGCGGGCGAGCTTGCACTGAAAGGCGGGAGCGTCGCCGGCTATTTCAGCACATACGACAGAACCCCGGACGCCTACGGCGATATTGTGGCGCCCGGCGCTTTCGCAAAAACGATAGAAGCAAGAAAGGCCAGCGGCCATCCATACCCGTTTTGCTGGAATCACGACCTGAACCAGATCATCGGCGCCGTGGACATGGAGAGCTTCGCCGACGATGAACGCGGCCCGAGCATGAAAGCTGATTTTCTGGAGACGCCGAACGCTCAGGAAAAGCGAGAGCTCGCCAAGGCCGGCGTTGTCTATCAGTTTTCGTTTGCCTATCGCGTCCTGGACGAGGGCGTTGTGACACTCGAGGACGGGACCAAGGCAAACGAGCTCCGAGAAGTGGAGCTGTACGAAATCAGCCTGGTTCCGATCCCGGCCAACCAGAACGCCGAAGTTACCGACGTAAAGGCCGGCAAGAGGAACAGTGCAAAAGACGAACAGCTCATCAGAGACGCAATCAACGCCCTGCGGCAGCTGCTGCCGGACGATGATGATACAGACGACCCCGACGACGGGAAGGACGGTGGAAAGGGCAATGCGGCGGCAGAGGACCCGGAACACCGCAACTCGGCGAAAGAGGCGCTGCTGGAAAGAATCAAGAAAAACGGACTTTTGGAGGAAATGACATGAACCTGAAAGAACAGCTCAAAGCAAAGAAAGCCGCGCTCCTGGCACTGAAAGCCAAGATTGAGGCCGGCGACGATGAAGCCATCAAGGCGGGCAATACGCTCGCCGACGAAATCGAGGCCCTGGAGGCCAAGATCAAGAGCGCCGAAAAGGCGGCCGCCGCGCTGAGCCGCATCGGCACCAGCGCCGACGACGACAGCGACGGCAACCCCGCCGGCGAAAAGGCCTCCGCTTCCCTGGGCGACCATTTCGTCAAGCACATGGGCGCACGGCCGGCCCGTGGCTCCCAGTTTACCATTTCGGCGCCGGAGTACAAGGCGGCCACGGATGTTCAGACCGTACCGGCTGCCATCCAGGACGCGCTCAACACCATCGACCGCAACATCGTAAGCGCGGTCCGCGTTCCTCTGACCGTGAGGCAGATGTTCGGCGCCGAGACGATCAGCGGCAATGCGCTGATTTACTATGTTGAGGGCGCCCGCGAGGGCAACTTTGCCGTAACCGCCGAGGGCACGGCCAAGCCGCAGATCCATTTTGCCGACCCGGCCAAGAAAACCGTGACCCTGGACAAGATCGCCGGTTTTCTGAAAGAGTCCGACGAATACATCGACGACGCCGCTTTCCTGGCGTCCACGATCAACGGCCGCCTGCTCTACGAACTGGGCCTGTTCGAGCAGAACTATCTTGTCTCTGCTCTTGTCGGCACCAACGGCATCCAGACAGACGCCACGAATTGGACAGCCGCCCTGGAGACTGCCGGCCTGGACGGTCTCGCCGATCTCATTCTGAAGGCCGCCATGGACATTCAGAGCGCCACCGGCTTTAACGCCGACGGTATTCTGATGAATCCGGCCGACTGGTACAAAATGCGCGTCGCTAAGAACGGCGACCGCAGCTATTACGGCGGCGGCTTTTTCGGCGCGCAGGACGGCGCCAACCTCTGGGGGATCCCTGTAAACGTCACCAGCGCTGTCACTGCCGGCCAGATCATGGTCGGCGCATTCAAGGCTTGCGGTTCCGTCGTGAGCAAGGGCGGCGTGGCCGTGAGCGCGACCAACACCGACCAGGACGATTTCGTTAAAAACCTGATGACGATCCGCGCCGAGGAGCGCCTCGCCCTGGCTGTTCGCCGCCCTGCCGGCTTCAAGCTGCTGACCAAGGTGCAGTAAGCGGCCCGTGGAGCGCCCGAACGGGCGCTCCACACTTCAAGAGCAAAGGAGACGAAAACCATGCGCAAGGTTTATGAAATCAACGGGAAAACCTATCTTTACAATGAGGGCGAGCAACCTGCCGGAGCCGTGGAAGTGAGCATAAAGGTGCCGACGCCGGCGGCAAAAATCGAAACCCCAGCCGAAAAGCCGCGCCCCGTGAAAAATAAGGCGGCTCGGCCAGCGAAAGCAGGTGCGCAGAAATGAGCCTCCTGACGCCCTGGGGCTACGCACTGACTGCCGAGGAGCTGCCGGGAATCCTGACGGAGACCGAGTTTTCGGAGATCACAGGCGGAAAATTTGGGAACGACAGCCGGATCGCCGAGAGCATAAAAGCCGCGACGGCAGCTATCCGCAATTATTGCGGCTGGCACCTGTACCCGTCCATGGCTTGCGAAATCTACGCGGACAGCGTGAACACCGGCCGCGTCGTGCAACTGCCGAGCAGGCACGTCACCAGCGTGGAGGCCGTAACGATCGCAGGCCGCACGCTGGAGCCGTCGGAGTATGTGCTCAAACCCACCGGCCTGCTGATCCTTAAAAAGCGCTGTATGGTGTGGGACTGGGGCGACATTACGGTGCACTACACCGCCGGCCTGCCTGACGGCATGGCCGACGCGATAAAGGACATGGTCGCCGATCGCGCAGCACACGCGCTGAGCGGGAGCAACGGCGTACAGAGCGAGGCGGCCGGCGGCTTGTCTGTCACTTATAACGCGGCCTGGATCAAGGAAGCCAGCGCGACGGCGCTGCCCGAAACATACCGCGACACACTCGACCCGTACCGCGTGCAGGGGGTGTATTGAGTGCTTCTGTCTTTTATGAAAGACGAAATCACGCGGCTGCGCCCGGGAGCGAAAACCGAGCGGGGCTCCAGTGTACCGGATTGGACGGCTGCAACCTCGCTGGTCATAACCGGCTGCAGCATACAGCCAGCCACAACAAGCTTTGACACGGAGGGCCGCGTGCTGAGCATCGAGGACGCCGCCACCGTGTACGCCCCGAAAGGGGCCGACGTCAAGGCCGGCGACCGCATCGTTGCGAACGGGCTGACGTATGAGATCCGCGGCGAGCCGCGGACGTGGGGCAGCGCAAGCGGCCGTTTGAATCATATTCAGTTAAATCTGGTCCGCTGGAGGGGATGATATGCCGAAACAGGTCAAAATAGAGTTTTTTTCGGACGGCTTCAAGCAGATCCTATGCTCCGGCGGGACCGCGGGCTGTGTGGAGGGGATCGCGAAAGGCATCCAGAGCCGCGCAAATGCTGCGCTTTCCGGCGCGTCGCAGGGCTTTTCCTGCCGGACCTGGACAGGCAGCTACGGCGGCGGCCGCGTCGTGGCGTCCGTGTCTACCACGGACCACGAAACATGCGTGGCCGAGGCCGAAAACAAAGCGCTGTCAAAGGCGGTGCGCGGCTGATGGAAATTCAACGGTCCCATGACTTTGAGGATCTGGTGCGCGAGATACTGGCCCCGTATCTGACCGCATACGTCCGACCGCTGCCTGCAGACTTTGCCCTGCCGTCTGTGCTTGTGACATGGGTAGGCGGGACAGCGAGAAACGGCATTGATACCGCCGACCTCACCCTTGACGCCCGCGCCGAGCGGGAGGCAGAGGCAAGCGAAACCCTGAGAAACGCCCTGGGGATCTTGCGAGCCGCAGCAAAAGCCGGGGACACCGAGATCCGCCACGTATCAGTCAACGCCAGCGGATCGTGGGGCAAAGACCCCGCCCGCCCTGATATTGCCATGTGCACGGCCCGCGTGACCGTCACCGGGCATCTTGAAAAAATCAATCTGGAGGAGAAATCATGAACAACGATGTAAAAATCGGAACCGGAAACGCGACCGGCATGTTCTACCACGCGCCCGCAGGGACGCCGCTGCCCACCAGCCTGGCGGCCGCGCTGCCTGCCGCCTGGCAGCTCGCCGGCGACATCACCGAGGACGGTATCACCTACGCCAGCGACAAGAACACCGAAAACCTGCGCAACTGGGCAAAGGAGATCAAGCGCGTCGTTAAGACCGAGCAGACCGACACGATCTCCGCGCCGATCATGGACACGACCGAGGAAACCCTGAAGCTGATGTTGGGCGCGGAAAACGTGACCGTCACGCAGGCGAGCGCAACACACGGCAAGGTTGTGGACGCGCACCTGACCACCGCCGACCTGCCGGAGCCGGAGGCCTTCCTGTTCCTGATGAAAGACGGCGACGATCTCCTCGCCATCGGCGCCTCGCGCGCACAGATCACCGACGTTGCCGACGTGAATTTTGCGCCGGGCGAGGGCATCACATGGACGGCAACGATCACCGGCGAGGGCGACGGCTTCCACCTCATTCTGGACGACACACAGACGACCGAGGGCACCATGTACGCGCTGACCTCTGATGAAACTTTCCAGGCCGGAAAGACGTACTATCTCAGAAGCGGCGAGGCCGGCGCCTACACCTACACGGCCGCCACCGTCGTCGTCGGCGTGGCCGTGCCTGCCGCCACCTACTACGAGCTGGAGGAATAACACATGGCTAAAGTTGTGAACTACAAGATCCGCAAGCGCCCGCCCTACATCATCGAGGGCGAGAAGGGCGAGTATCAGATCCCGCCGGCCGAAAAGCTGGACTTTGAGGACGGCCTGCTGTTCGACAAGCTCAACAAAGAGCCCGACCCCATCAAGCGCGCGGAAATGGCGAAATCATTTCTGCTCAAGTACGCGCCCGCCCTCGAGAATGAGGACATCACCCCGATGGAGTATTCCATCATCTTCAACGACTACAACGTGAAAGCCCCACACCTGGGGGAATAATCGGCCTCGCCCGCTTTATCGCGGAGCACAGCGAGGCCGTCCAATTTGACCTGCTCACGAAAACCGGCCACACATTGGACGACGTTGGGCGCGCCCTGTCATGGGACGCGCTCAGCGCTTTTTTATCGCAATGCGGACCGGACACGGCGCTGGCTCAAGAGCTGGAGCCGGAAATAGCACCATGGGCCGGGACCGTAAAGACAAACGCACTCCTGGCCGATATTTTCGACGTGCTGCAACAGATCAATTCCAACATCGTCGCGCTGGCCGAAAGGAAGAAAGCAAAAAAGCCGGAGAAATACCAGCGGCCAGGCCTGGAAAAAGGCAAGAAAAAAAGGCACTACGGCAGCGGCGCTATGCCGCCGGCCGAGCTGCACGCATGGATAGAAGAAAAGAGGCGAAAAAAGCGGCATGATTGAGGTAGCCCAGGCAACAGTAACTATCATACCCAACATGAGAGGGAGCCAGGAGTCGATAACGAGACAGCTCAACCCGGCCGCTGAAAGCGCAGGCTCCGCCGCTGGCAAACTCACAGCGGCGGCCATGCTGACAACGATGGGCTCCAGGATGACCTCGGCCGGCGGGACCCTGACGAAATATGTGACGCTGCCGCTTGTGGCAGCCGGCACCGCCGCCGTCAAGGCGGCGACTGAATTTGACACCAGCTTTGCTCAGCTCCAGACGATCGCCGACACGTCGGCGGTCTCTGTGTCGGAGCTGAGGAAACAAGTTATAGATTTGTCCAACGAAACCGGCATGGGCGCCGCTGCTGTCGCCGATGCGGCATATTCTGCGATTTCTGCCGGGCAGGACACCGGCGACGCGCTGAATTTTGTGGCTACAGCCGCCAAGCTCGCAAAGGGCGGCTTTACCAGCGTATCGACGGCCACGGACGTATTAACGACCGCGCTGAACGCCTACGGGCTCAGAGCTGACAAGGCCAGCCACGTCTCGGACGTTCTCATTACCACGCAGAACCGAGGCAAAACGACCGTTGACGAACTGGCGAAAAGCATGGGCCGCGTGATCCCGACCGCAGCCGCGGCGAACGTCGGAATTGAGGATCTTTCTTCTCAGTTTGTCGCCCTAACAAAAAACGGCATCGGAACGGCCGAGGCGACGACGTACATCAACGGCATGCTCAACGAACTGAGCCGGAACGGAACAAAAGCAAGCAAAACATTCGAGGAGGCCGCCGGCCAGAGCTTCCCCGAATACATAGCCGCCGGCCATTCGACGGCCGAGGCCATGGCCCTGCTGTCCACAGCGTGCGAGGAGGCCGGGCTGAAAGTGTCGGATGCTTTCGGCTCCAGCGAGGCAGGCAAGGCCGCGACCGTGCTCGCACAGCACACCAGCGACGCAACAGAGGCCCTGCGGGAAATGAAAACCACGGCGGGCCAGACGCAGGCCGCATTTGAGACCATGAACCAGACGGCCGCGCAAAATATGGAGCGTCTGAAAACGGCCGGGCAAAATCTGGCTATCACGTTCGGTACGGCTATCCTGCCGATGATCACGCCGGTCATTGAAGGATTGACGGCCGGGCTCCAAGCCGTCGGCACGGCGTTCGCCGCGCTGCCGGAATCCGGCCAGCGTGCTGTCATCACTATTCTTGCCATGGCCGCTGCCGCCGGGCCTGTCCTGATCGTCCTCGGCAAGCTCGCAACAGCCGGCGGCAAGGTGGTGGGCTTTTTCTCAAGCCTGGCCGGATCTGCCGCGAGCGGAGCCTCGACCGCGATCTCCACCGTTGGCTCTGCTGCCGGCTCAGCTGCCCCCGGAGCCGCCGCTGCTGCAACATCGTTCGGACAGCTCGCAGGCCAGGCACTGCTGCTGGTTGCCGCTGCCGCTGCTATCTACATCATAGCGCAGGCCATGACAGTCATGGTCGCCGCTGCCGTCACACTGGCCGGCGCCGGTCCTGGAGCTGTCGCTGTGTTCGTTGGGATCGCCGCTGTGGCCGCTGGAGCGGCCGCGGGTATGGTTGCCCTGGGGAGCGCTGCGACGGCTTCAAGCGCCGGTCTGCTGGCCCTGGGCGCGGCCGTGCTTATGGTGGGCGCAGGTATCGGCGTGGCTGTCGCTGCCGTTGCCCTGCTTGCCGGACAGCTGCCGACGATCGCCGCGAACGGATCGGCCGCGGGCTCGGCCATGGCCGTCCTTGCTGCCGGAATGACCCTGGTGGCCGGCGCCGCTGCGCTTGTGGCCGGTTCCCTGCTGACCGTTGCCGCCGGCGCCGCTGCAACCGGCGGCGCGTTCCTCGCGCTCACAGGCGGCGCCGTGGCGAGTGAGGCCGCCCTTGCGGTTTTCGTCGCTGAGGTGCTGGTCGTCAGTGCTGAGCTTCTTGTTATGGCCGCGGCCCTGGCCGGCGTTCAGGCGAGTATGGAGGCAATCGCCAGCTCTGCAGCATCCGCCGCCGGCGACCTGTCAAGCATGGTCGAAAGCGTGGATATTGTAAGCGCCGGGCTTAACGGCCTGCAGGCGACGGCCTCGAGCGTGATTTCTGCTATTACGTCCACATTCACGAGCGGGACCGCATCCATGCAAACCACGACCTCCTCGGCCATGGCGTCCATGCAAAGTACGACAACCGCCGGAATGGCAGCAATCAACTCGGCCGTGTCGTCGGGCGTGTCGTCTGCAAGCTCGACAATGAGCGCCGGCGGCTCCAGCATGGCGTCGTCGTGGGGCTCGACAATGAGCAGCCTGAGCTCCACAACATCGAGCGGGATGGGCACGGTAAGATCCGCCGTAACGTCCGGCGTATCGGCTGCAAGTTCCGCCCTGTCGTCTGGAGGCGCCTCGGCCGCGGCGGCCTGGTCCTCTGCTATCAGCAAAGTCGGCTCGTCTATGGCCTCAGCTATGGCCGAGGCAGTGTCGGCGGCACAAGCGGGGATCAATCAGCTGAAAAGCATGTTTTCAGGCACGACCTTTAGCTTCTCGCAGCATATCGCCGTGCCGCATTTTTCGATGTCAGGTAAATTCAACGCCGAGACCGGCAGCGTGCCGACCGTCGGCGTTTCCTGGTATCGCAAGGCGGCCCACCTGGGCGCGCGCTTCACGACGCCGCAGATCATCGGCGTCGGCGATAACGCCGGGCAGGCTGAAATGCTGCTCGGTGAAAATACGCTGTATTCTGATATTCGCCGCGCGGTAAGAGAGGAAAGCCGCTGGCCGTCGTCCATCGTGATTCCCGTCTATATCGGGAAAGAGCATATCACGGACATTGTGCTCAGCGCGCAAGAAATCGCCGCCTTTAGATCGGGAGGGCGTTAAATGCTGCAACTGATTTTCGACGGGTGGGAGGTCCCTCTCACCGCCGGGCGCTATGATGTAGCCCGAAAATATGTACACAACCTGAGAGAGACAGAGGCCGGCACCAAAGTCCGCGAGCTGGTTCGCACAGGCATCAAGGGCCTGGCCGTAGAAACCGAGGTAAACGGCGCCGACGAGGCAACGCTGGAAACCTACGCCGACGCGCTGAGCATCAACGTGCAGGTTTTTTCCGAAAGCGACGGCGGCCTCATCCCGTGGCAAGCCTTTATATCAGAATATCAAAGCTCGCTGATAAAAGACGCCGCCGACGCAGAAAAGCGGCTATACAAAGCCACATTTACACTGGAGGACCTGGAAAATGTATAGTGTTTCTCCGGCGTTTTTAGAGACAATCAAGGGCGCAGCATACCGGCCGCGCATATACGGAACAGTGGCCGGAGAGGGATTCACAGATAAGAATATTCTCGCCGGCTCTTTTTCCATTACCAATCAATGCAGCGACAACACAAGCGTAAAAATCGGCCAGGTCTATATCGGCGAGCTGAATATAACGGTTCACGGGATAGCGTTCACGCGCTACACGCTGGACGGCCTGGAGGTTATTCCGTATTACAGCCTATACGCCGGCGGCGCCTATGAAGATGTGCCGCTGGGCCGGTACTGGATCGGCAGCGCAAACCACACAGCCGCGGGCGTCGTGATAAAAGCGTATGACGCCATGAAATTCCTCGACAAGAAATTCACGGCGAAAGTGGCCGCCGGTACACCGTACCAGCTCGCCAAACAGGCGTGTGACGTTTGCGGCCTGAGCCTTGCGACGACACAGGCTGAGTTTACGACCTTTGCCAATGGCTCGCAGGTGCTGACGATGTATCAGGACGGCACCGATATTTCAACCTGGCGCGATTTCATTTCATGGGTAGCGCAGGCGGCCGGCTGCATCGTAACCGCCGACCGTTTCGGCAGGATCGTATTCAAAGAATACGGCCGCACCCCCGTTGACACGCTGGAGATAAACCAGAGGTTCACGGGCGGCAGCTTTTCAGACTATCGGACCCGATACACAGGCCTGTATTGTACGAATATCGCCGACAGCGTGGTCCAGTATTACGCCGGCGACGTAGACGACGGCCTCACCTATTCCCTGGGGGCTAACCCGTTTTTACAGTACGGGACAGAGGAGGCAAAGACGGCAATCCGCCGCGCCGTCCTCAATTCGCTGCAGAATATCAACTATGTGCCGTTTAAGCTGCAACTGGCGGATTCCCCGCTTTACGATGTGGCCGACGTCCTGACGATCCCCGGCGGAATTGCAGACGCCGACGCGCTGTTCTGCATTACAAAATGGGTATGGACATGGCACGACTGTCTGGAGATCGAGGGCGTCGGGGAAGATCCGGCACTTGCCTCAGCGCAAAGCAAGACCGATAAAAACATAGCGGGCCTGATGGCGAGAGCCAACCAGGACACTATGTATTATTACAACTATGCGAACACCGCCGCCCTGCACCTGAGCGACGGCGAGACACAGGACATTTTGACGATCGACCTGGCCAGCGTCCGTGACACAAAGGTCGATTTTCACGCCGAAATCATAACGACCGTAGACACAACCGAGGAATACACAGAGATCGAGGACGCCGGGCAATACACCGAGCGGGACGCCGAGATCCATTTCCGTTATTACATGGACGGCGTGGAGATCGTGGATTATTACCCCGTTGATACCCACACCGACGGCGCGCAGCTCTTGCACCTGATGTATCATTGGGATATGAGCGCCAACGTAAAAACCGAGTTCAAGGTAGAGGCGACAGCAAAAGGCGGCTCGTACGATATTCCAGCCGGCTGTCTGCGGTCCTACTTTGCCGGCTATGGCTTGATCGGCGACGAAGATCCCGAGGACCTGACAAAGTTTACCGACACCGTGCCGGCGCTGAATTTCGAGGACGCGCTGCACAGGTACGGCGACGCCGTGGACGCGATCACCATCGTGCCGGCAGCGTCCGGCCAGGCCGACGCGATCCACGCGCTGCATTTTGTGGACGCGCTGGCCGCCGGCTTCTCAGACGCAACCGAGACCATGCTCGGCATAACAGGCACGCCGTATTATACAGCGTGCCTCGTCAATTCGACGGTTCCCGTAAACGGCCAGAAATGGCAAGCCGACACAGATCTGCAGTATCTGGAGACGATGGACATATACGACGCCGAGTGCTTCACGGCGCACGGCGGCGGCGCTCTATCCTATCAGGTATCTTTCGACGCCGGCAACACATGGGGCGCCTGGAACGGCGAGACGTTCACGGCAGACACGGAAATGACATACACCGATATTTCCGCCGTTCAGACATGGCCGAGCCCCGTGGCGTTCAAAATCACATTTGACGCCGGCGAAACGCTGGAGAGCTTCACGATCCCCGGCGGCCATCTCAGGAACGTGCCGGCGGGCCTCAGCCTCTTTTTCGGCGACGGGCAGATCGGCGAGACCTGGACCGTTACCGACGGTGGCGCTGAGACCTACACCGGAACCGTAGACGATACCCTCGTGGCGGCCGTGCGCCTCAACGGCTACGGCGTGAGCTATGACATTACGTGCGGCCAATATTTGCGCGCGCAGGTGAAAACCGACTACCTAAACGATCCCGAAAGCTACGAAATCAGCATGGAGCCGGCACGGCTCAGGCTTGAGTTTTACGATTCCATGGAGGGCGAGACCTGGACCGTCACCGACGGCGACGCCGAGATCTACACCGGGACCGTCCCGGAAACGCTGAGCACGTCGGTGGAGCTGCTGCAGCTTGGCACGCCGTACACGATCACCTGCAGCCGCTGGAGCGGGACAGTGACCGCCACAGAGCACGGTGGGAGCCTGACGGCATATATCGGCCCCAACGTCCGCCGCACGATCACAAGCGGCGGCCGTTTCACCTACAAGGGCGTCGACTTCAACCTGTACGGCTACACGCTGACGGCCTGGTTCTACGGCAACGACACGGGGAACGTCCTGAACGATGAAATCAACCCCGGCGGCTTTACGCTGGAAAATGACAGAACAGCGACACCGGCCTGCGGTATCTATACCGCGGTCCTGGGGGCACAAAAGACCTTTACGATCACGGCACACGCACGCGCAAGCGTCGGCGGGCAAATGGGTTATGGAACCGCGGCCGGGTCTCTGCCGACATACTCCAACACCGGCGCCAACCGGTCCAGCTACTCCAACATCTCCATCCCGGCCGGATCTGACGGCAGATGGAGCTACACCGTGCCGGCGGGCCAGCGCTTCTATTTCTGCGACTGGGCGAGCTTGTCGGCAGATAATGACATCTATATCACTGCGATACAGATCGCGTAAGGGAGGCCAATCATGCAAGATACAGTAAAACCGTCCCGCTTCAATCCCGGGAAAGCCTATCACGGCCATATTAAACTTGAGCTATTCGACGCCAAAACCGGCGACCTTGTGAAAAAGGTCGAGCGGGACAATTTGGTGACAAACGCCCTGGCGGCCCTGATGAACAATGTAGCTGGCGGCGTCGCCGGCTACATTGACGACCTGGTCATGCCGGTATGCACGCGCGCGCTCGGCGGGCTAATGATTTTCGACGGCCCCCTGGAGGAGAGCGCGGACAACGTGGAATTTCCGGGCGATGTGAGTATTACGGCCTATGCGACACGCGACATTAACACCGGCAACACCAAAAGAGGGAGCCTCAACAGTGCCGAAACCGGCCGGATCACAAACGGTTATAGATCCGTGTGGGACTTTGGCACCAGTCAGGCTAACGGGATCATTCACGGCATATCCCTGACAAACTACCTTGTGGAGCCGTTCGCAGGCGTGGACACTTCCAGAGACAACCATACAATAATTAACACCGCCGGCAATGATGAGGACAGCAACGTCGTACATTATGACGGCGAATATGTGTATTATACACGCATGAGCGGGAACCGCGAAACGATCCAACAGCAATATACAGACAGATGGCACTATACATACAGGACGACCATCACGGTGAACGTCTGGAGAGAGCGCGTACCGCTGGACAACTACAAGGTCGCCGACGGCATCAACGCCAGGGAATACCCCACCCTGGTTAAAACGCAGTCTATGACCTGGGACAGCTACGATTTGACATATCCGTATGACGGATATACACCCATGGCGGGCTATGACGGCTATGTGTATTTCGTTTATACGCCGGGGAACGCAACCGGAAACGGCAATATCAAGTGGTTCAGGATGAGAGTGGACGACCTCAGTTTTGAGTTTTCGGAGGTGCAAAGCATCGAGCCGACCGAGTGCTACCTGCGCCGCGGCCATGGCGTGGTAAACAATGGCTATCTGTATATCCGAGCCAATAACATGCGCAGCCTCTACAAAATCAACCTGTCAAACACGGCCGACGTTTCGACGATCCAGCTGCCGGACGGCTATTATCTGATAGACACAAACGAAAACCGCGGCCATTATGCGTTTGTACCTAACCCGGCCGGCGGCTTGTATCTGAGGCTGTACAAAGCTGCGGCAAACGGCCAGGCGGGCTATTATGATAAATATACCGCGTTCCTGACAAAAAACGACGTGATCACAATTAACGGAGGATACTACAGGCGAGAAACAGACACGTCATATTTTGCCGAAAACGTGGCATACCGCAATTATGAGAAGTGCCAGGGCTGGACCTATTTTTACGGATATTTTTGGTGGTACGGCTACATAGGCCGAGCCCTCACCAACTACCTCGGGACAATAGCGAACCTCGACAGCCCGATCGTAAAGAACGCAAGCCAAACCCTCAAGATCACATACACGCTCACAAATGCCGAGTAAGGAGGCGAGCCTGTACCCGTGGAGATATTCAAGCATGTACGATATGAGGGCCCGGACAAGTTCAAAAAGCGCATAGCCGCCGCCGTCGAGTGGCTGAAAACCTACGCGGGCGGCGACATGGAAAAAAGGATATACGACACGGACGACGACGGCGTCGTGGACAACGCCAGGCGTGCCAACGGGCACGAGATATATAAAGATGTGCCCGCCGACGCGGTTTTTACAGATACCGTCTACGACGACACGGCGCTGCGCCAACAGGTACGGGCAAACAAAAACAATATAGAAATCATTGTTTCTGATTTTTATAACGTCGTCACCTACTACCTGACCGACCACCAGGGCCGATATATCCTTGACAGCCTGGGCCATAAAATCATCATGGCGAAGATGGAGCCGAAAGCGGCCGACACAGACGTCGAGATCCAGCGGCTCAAAGATCGCTGCGCAAGCCTGGAGGCGACCGTCGCCGCCTTGCTGCAGCGGAAGTATTTATATTGGGGGCCGGCAACGCCGGCCGAGACTACAACAGAAACGGAGGACAGCTAAATGGCAGACGCCGACAACGGCCGCCGGATCATAGACCAGGAGCAGGCGGCAACAGTAAACCCCGAGGATTTTTTCGTTATGGACAGCTCAGCGAACGGGACGCGCGCCGTGCTCTTTACCATCGTAACGGCCGCAATTGAAACCGCGCTGAATATTGCAACGCTGAGAACCACAGCCAACGGCGCTATGCAAAAATCGGTATACGACCGAAACGCGGACGGGATTGTGGACAACGCCGCGGCATTGGAGGGCCACGCGGCCGCCTATTTTGCAACGGCCGAGGCGCTGACAGCGCTCCGAAACAAGGTGGGAGAGCTCGCGGCCGGGAATTATACAGCCGGCCAAAACGTGGCCGCGGACCTGGCCGCCCTGGACACCGCGCTGAAGAACCTGGACGACGCGCAAGCGCGGCAGCTTGACGATGTGCGCTATACCGAGGCCGGCGTGCTCCAGAAAAAGATCGGCGATCAGTGGACGAACATCGTCGCCGCCGATACGGCAATCACGGCCGGCGGCATGAATCCAGCAACCTCGGGGGCCGTCTATACGGCCGTCCAGGCAGCAACGGCGGCCGTGCGCTTATGGATCGCGCCGACAGAGGACACCGCAACAGCTGCGCACGCATACGAGCGCGGCGCCTATTTCTATCTGTCCGGCGTGCTCTACCGTGTGACAGAAGAGATCAGCATCGGCGACGAAATCAGCACCGCCACCAACGTGGCGGCGACCACCGTGTCGGAGGAGCTGACCGGCCTGGCCGAGAGCATCGTGGACGTGTCGCAAACGATCGGGGATCTGAGCGGGACGGGCATCCGCGGCGCGACCGTGGCCGCGCAGCTCGCCGCGCTGCTGGAGATCGTAGATCTGCAAGGCGACGACCTGACAGCGGACATCCAAGCCGTAGACAAAAAGGTCGATGCAATTATCAACAGCCTCCCCTATTTCGACAGCTCAATCGGCGAATACACGAACGAGAGTATATCCCGCTGGCTGAGCATCAAACGCGACGGCCTGGCCTACGGCGTGCAGATCCCGAAATCTACCGCCACGGCCATGACAAAGCTGGGCGCCAATGCCGCCATAGAGCGGCCCACGCTCGCGATCGGCAGCACGCCGGGCGCTGACCCGTACATCGGAAAGAGCCCGTTTTTCTGGATGGAAGTGAACGCCTATATTGACCCTGACGGCACGGCGCACGTCACGGCCATTAAAGGCGACAAAAATTTCAGCCGGCACAATCAGACCTGGATCTTGACGCCTGTGCTGTATGAGCACATCGAGAGCGATGAAAATTATATATATCACTACATCAGCGACACCAAGCTGAGCGGGTACACCGTCCAGCCGTCCGGCAAGCTGCCGAACGGGAACCTCCGGCCGTTTGTACTCTATGCCAAGTATGCCTTGGGCTATCAGTCCGGCGGCATAGGCGCAGGCTACGCGAACACGATAACGGGCCTGCAGCCGTGGTGTTATGACAGCACGAAATACAATGTATTCCCGTCGCATAACGGCTTGATCTCCATATTCAAGACGGCGGAAACAGGCTACAGCGGCCGAGACACGACCGACGATTGGTATTTATCGACCATGTTTGCCATGAAGTACGCCACCAAAAACAGCCAGACGTATTTCAAGCAGTGCAACAGCTATTATTATAGCTACGCGGTAACAGTGGCCGAAGCAGACACCCAGCGCGTGATTATCAGCAAGGCCAACGCCGCCAACCTGGTACCGGGCTCGGCTGTTTCCGTCGGCGCCAACCGCAACCGCCCATCGTACAAGATCGTGAGTATCGAGGAGTACGACAGCAGCAACAGCGCCGTCAACCTGGACATGGGCACGGAAACGATCACGACGGACACCGCGCAGCAGCTCCACACACAGCCGTGGCACACCGGCGCCTGCGACATGCTGGAGACCGACGGCGCAGCCGGCAGCGGCGACAAATACCCCGCCATGCTGCAGGGCATCGAGTTCGGCCTCGGCATGTATGAGACCATGGGAAATGTCATCATCAAGAGCGACGGCTCGACCGGCTGGAAAGTGCACGTAAACAAAGACAGCCGCAAGGAAGCCACGACCCTCACCGCCGACTACACCGACACTGGCCTGACCCTGTACGCCAACACCGCCGACAGCTGGAAATATGGCCTGTATCTGGAAGAGGCCGAGGGGATGTTTGTCCCGCAAGGAAGCACCGGCAGCACAAGCGCCGGCCTATGTGATGGACAATACACTAATAAGCTATCAACAGCCGGCGAGCGTGAGTGGCTGGCCCTCGGCGGCCTGAACGGCGGCGGCAATGCCGGCTTGCGCTCCTTGAACGCGGACAACGGGCTGGGCGGCGCCTACTGGTACTTCGGCTCCCGCGCCTCTGCAAATGGGCGTAGGGGGTGAATTGCCGCCCCAAAGGCGGCAAGAGGGGGCATAGCCCCCATTGTAAGATATTACACAATGAGGGATGCATGGCGCATTTGGCCAAGTTGTTCCCCTGGCAGGCCCTCGGCAACCTGAACAACGGCGGCAATGCCGGCTTGCGCTACTTGAACGCGAACAACGGGCTGGGCAACGCCAACTGGAACATCGGCTCCCGCGCATCTGATTCAATATCCCGCACCTCATAAGCGCCATGCTTCCCGCCGGGACGACCGGCGGCAATATGCCTCGCTCTTTCGAGTGAAATTGGCAATACCCACCGGGCCAGTAACCGCAACAGCGGCGACCGCTCGGAGCTGAATCAGAGGATGAAAACATATTGTAAAAGACTAACGATCACACCGGACCGGATCGACGCAGCCGTCGGCGCCTGGCTGTTAGGCCGCGCAGGTAAGAAAAACGACTGGAGGATAAAAGCTGAGTACGGCTCGCGGGAAAACCTTGTTTCTGAAATCAAGATAGAGATCCGCGAAAGACGGTTGATATTTGCGCCGATCAAGAGACACCCGCGCCACGAACCGACAAACGGCAAGCTGCGGATCATCTGCGTCGAGAGCATAAAACAACAGATCTGCGATTATTTGGCCGTCCAATGCCTGGAGGACTTTCTGAACGCCAAGACGGGATTTTACCAGATAGGCTCCAGCAAGGGAAAAGGCGGCCTGTTCGCAAAGAAAACAATAGAGAAATGGATAACGGAGGGCGGTTACTATGTAAAATCAGACGTCAAACAATGTTACCCGTCAATCAAGCCGGCCAGGGTAAAGAAGATATTACGGAAATACATAAAATCGGCCGATGTGCTGTATTTATGCGAGACCCTGCTGGACACCTACGAGGACGGACTGGATATAGGAAGTTATTTCTCCCTTAAAATATCGTGTCTGGTGCTTTCGTTCGCCTACCACCACATCGAGGCCGCCGGCAAGCTGCGCCGCGGAAAGTGGAAAAGCGGAATCACGCACCAGATATGGAACATGGACGACTGTTTATTTATGAGCCGAGACAAGCGCGATCTGAAAAGGGCCGTCCGCGACTTGCAACAGTACATGGAGAAAGAGCTCGGCCTCACGCTCAAGCCGTGGAAGATCTGCAAAGTATCGGACGGGGAGCCGATCAATATGTGCGGCTATCGCGTCTATACGGGAAAAACGCGCCTGCGCCGCAGGCTCTTTATCTGTCAGGCGAGAGCATACCGGCGCTTTGAAAAGCACAGGACGACGCGCCGCGCGCGGCGCTGCTGCTCGTATTGGGGCTACCTGCTAAGCGCAAACGCTGAACAATACCGCGCAGCTCGCGGCGTGGACCGCACACAGGGCGACGCATGCCGCAAAATATCGAGAAGCGAGAAAGGAGCAAAAGGTGGAAAGAGAGTACAGCTCGGAACCGATCCCCGCAGTAAGGGCCGCAAGGCTACCGTCGGGGGAAAATGAAATCTGGTTATCGAAAAACCAGACCGAAGAGACCGTCGAGGACGAACAAGCCGGCCGATATGTCAGATACGCCGCCGACACGGTGCATTTTGCCGCCGCACTGACAGAGGCCGAGGCGGCTGCACAGTTTGACGATCTATGGGCAGCGCACACCGAGCCGCCGGCCACGCTGGAGGATCTGGCCGAGGCGCTGAACATGCTGGCAGGACTGATTGTGGGGTGACAAAATGTCTTTAGTCCAGTTTTACGTAACGCTTGTGAAAAGCGGAAAAATCAGCATCGAGGAAGTACCGGCCAAATTCCGCGAGGCCGTGCGCGAGGAGCTGGAGAAATGACCGCCGAGGAGATCAAGGATCTGCACGACATGACGGTCGACCAACTCGTGGAAATCATCAAATATCAGGCCGAACAAATCAAGATTTTAGACGGTGCCCTCCGGCAGGTGGGCGCCGTTGTCGCGGAGAGCGGAGCCAGCGGCCTGTTATCTGACGACTGAAAAAGGAGGGGAATATATCAAATGAACACGATAGAAAAAGCGGTGCAGTGGGCCGTCGGCATCGCCAACGACAACGGCCACGGGTATTCTCAGGTGAACCGCTGGGGCCCTGACTATGACTGTTCCTCGCTGGTGATCTCAGCGTGGCAGCAGGCCGGCGTTCCTGTCCGGGATCGCGGAGCGACGTACACCGGCAACATGTACGGCGTTTTTATGTGCTGCGGTTTTGTGGACGTGATGGCAAGCGTCAATCTCAAGACCTGCGCCGGCCTACGGCGAGGCGACGTGCTGCTGAACCATGCCAACCATACGGCCATGTACCTCGGCGCCGGGTGGATTGTCCACGCCAGGAGCTCAGAGGGCAACAGCATCCCAGGCGACCAGAGTAGCAACGAGATCCGCGAGCAGCCGTATTATGACTATCCGTGGGACTGCGTGCTGCGGTACACGGGCAGTGAGAGCGGGGCAGACACCGCAACCGAGCACGCGCCAGCCGCGGATCCGCCGGCCGAGGAACGCGAGGACCTGACGATCAAGCGCCCGCGAGTGCTGAAAGAGGGACCGGGCGGGACCGTGGGGAGCACCGGCGAGGCCGTGCGCCTGCTCCAGACGCTGCTCGAGTTTCACGGCTACAAATGCGCGAACGGGGGCGCGGACGGCGAGTTTGGCCGCGGGACCGGCGACGCGCTGCAGAAATTCCAGGCCGCGCACGGCCTGGAGGCTGACCGTGTGGCCGGCCCTAAAACATGGGCGCAGTTGGAGGCGGTTGAATGAGCTTCAGGGAGATCGCGCTCGCGCTGCTGACTTCAAGCGCGTTTATGGCCGTGCTGTCAAAGCTGCTGGACCCGTTGGTCCAGTGGGCGACAGACAGGTTCAGCAAGAAAAGAGCCGCCGAGCGGGAAGCCGAGGAGAAACGCAAGGCGGCCGAGGAGAAAGAGCGCGCCGAGCTGAAAGAGGCGATAAAGAGCCTGAAGGCAGATATGGAGGATTCGAGGAAAGACACCGTTGTCCTCATGCACGACCGAATTTATCAGATTTTCCGGAATCTGAGAGACGAGGAGAGCATTACAGCGGAGGAGGCCTCGAACCTGACATATCTATATGAACGGTATAAAGCCCGCGGCGGCAACCACGACGCCGAGGCATTGTACAACATCATAGACAGCAAGCCAAAAATTTGAAAGGAGAAACCACCATGACGAAAGAAGAAATCATCCGCAAACTGACCAGCCGCAAGTTGTGGCTGGCCGTGGCTGCCCTTGTGTCTGGCCTGATCCTGGCCTTCGGCGGCAAGGAGAGCACGGCGAAAACCGTATCGGGCGTGATCCTGCAGGCCGCCGCCGTGATCGGTTACGTCATCGGCGAGGGTATGAGCGACGCCGCCGGTGCTGCTGGCGCCGTGATCGTTCAGGAAATCGCGCCGGACAAGCCGCCGTTTATGACCGGCCCGGGCCTCGAAGATTCGGACGACTAAACGCAACATAGAAAAAGCCTCTACCATTTCGGTAACACCGCCGAAATGGTAGAGGCTTTTTTCATTTCCGGCGAAAAGAAAAGCGCAACATACCGCCGGTTATAATAATTCGTGGTGCCGGTGGTGGGACTCGAACCCACACGGTGTCGCCACCAACGGATTTTGAGTCCGTCACGTCTACCATTCCATCACACCGGCTTATTACTGATGCAGTATACCGTACTTTCCGGGAAATTGCAAGCAGAAAATACGGACACACGAGCCGCGGACGAGCCGCGGCGCGTGTGTATAAACTCTTGCAGGATATTATGCTCTTGTCAGCAGCGCGCCGAGCGTATCTCGCCCGGCCTCGCCGTCGACAGCGAGCTGATAGTGCCGCTGCGCCGCACGGACAGCGGCGAGCGTATTGGGGCCGAAGTCCCCGTCGGCGCCGTCGGGGCCGCAGGAGCAGCACCGCCCGATCAGCAGCAGCTGCAGCGCGCGCACATCCTCGCCGGTCATGCCGCGGCGCAGCGTGCGTATTGTCAGGCCGCCGGCAGCACTCGGGGGCGGGACGGCGTCGCCCGGCACCGTTTCGCCGGGAACCTCGTCCTCCTCCGGCGCGTCGGCGTCCTCGGCGAGATAGCGCAGGCAGCAGTCCCAGGGAAACGAATAGAACGCGCCGGTGCGGATCTCGCGGCCGGTCTGGTCGCCCGGCTCGGGATGACCGCCGGAGGTGCTGGCCCAGACCATCTGCCCGTGCCCGAGCGACATGGCCGTATGGTCGCGCTCGTTGAGCAGGATATCCCCGGGCATGCAGCCCTCGCCGGTGGCAAGGTTGACAAAGGCGCTCACGTCGGCAAAGCCGCAGGTGAGGAAGGCCGCCTTCATGTTGCCGGTGTAGCTCGCTCCTGCATCGCGCACCGGCACACCGACCGTCTGCCAGACGTGGATCAGAAAGCTCGAGCAGTCGTAGTCCGGCCCCCAGCGCTTTGCCTGACTGTAGCCGTGCGTGGGATCGTTCGCCATCTCCACCGCCAGAGCGACGGCGGATTGGATTTTTGACATCAGATTCCTCCTGATATAGTTGAATGGTTCAGTCTTCGTTGACCTTCAGACGCCAGGCGGCGGTGTTCCCCTGCCCTTCATCGGTGCGGCCAAGGACTTCTACGCTGCCGTCGGCATAGACGACGGCGCTGTGGGTGCCGCCGGCCGCCACAGCCACGGCATCACGGACAGCGGAGAGGTCATAGGCGTCGCCTGCGCGGAAAAAGTGCGGCAGGATCTGACCGTCGGCGTCGAGCGCGAGCACACAGGTTCCCGAGACCGACAGGCTGACGAGGCCCTGCCCTTCCGGTAAACCAGGGGCGGTGCCGCGCAGCGATCCGTCCGGCAACACGGCGGCAGCAAAGCCGCTGTTGACAGCGACGCGCGCCGCACTGTTGAGCACCTCGCTGCCGGGAAGCGACGGCCAGATCCATACAGTCCCGTCGGCGCGCAGTCCGGCCAGGTTATACGAGCCTCCGGCAAGCTGCGCGATACCGCTCCAGCTCTCGACCTCGCCAAAATCTCCGAAGCCTGCGCACAGGACGTGCCCGTCGGCGGTCAGACCAAAGCTTGCGTAGTTGGAGGCCGCCACGGTGACCACATCTCTCCATGCAGCCGTTTCGCACTGACCTTCTTCATTGCGTCCTACCGCGCGGACCGTTCCGTCGGCGCGCAGCAGCAGTGTGTGATAGGCGCCGGCCGCCACAGCCTTCAGATTGCTCTCACCGGCCACATCACACTGACCGTAGCTGTTGTCGCCGCAGGCCAGAGCCGTGCCGTCAGCGGCGAGCCCCACCGTATGATAAAAGCCAACAGCGATACTCTCCTGGCTCAATTGGGCACGGCGCGTATTCATACGAAGATTCAGTTCCACATTCTCACGGCCCATGCCGTTAAAGGCAGCCAGCGCCTCCTGGCCATCGGAAAGGCCGGTGACGCTCCGGGCGATCTCGGTCAAGCGCTCACGCGCGTCGGCGTAATCCCCCAATTCCGAAAAGATCGCAGCAGCCTCCTCCCAGCTGCCGCTGTCGGCCGCACTCTCGGCCATACGGTAACGGCAGTCGCTGCAGCGGTCGGCTGCGTCGGCGTAAGCGCCGAGCGCGCGAAAGGCCTCTAGCGCGCCCGTCCAGTCGCCACGGCTGTACAGCGCTTCCGCAGAGGCGTAGTCACATTGCTTCACCATGTCGGATGCGTCGAGATAGTCCCCGGCTGCGGCAAATGCCGCACGGGCAGCTACGGTATCGCCCGCTTCCAGCAGCGTCTTGCCGTCGATATAGTCGCACTGCGGAAGATAGAGGCTGCGCTGTGTGTCGTCATCCAGCCGCTCGATCCGCTGCCGGGCAGCCGCGGTGTCACCCGCGTTGATTGCAGCCTCCACCCGTTCGATCCGCCATCTCGGCAATTCCTGCCTAAGACGGATACCGCCGTACACCGCCGCTGCAAATACGAGCGTCGCCGCCAGCAGCATCCCCATAACCGCCGCGCGAAGATTGATTGTCTGGTTTTGTTCCATATGGCTTGCCTTTCACGGTTAAAACCGAAAATAAATAAACGGATTATAGCTCTGTCCGATCAGAAAGACGACAGAAACGCCCAGCAACAGCGGCGTCAGCACCATGCCGAACGCCTCGCCGAGCTTTTTCGGCAGACGCTTTTGGATAGCCGGTACCGTCGGCAGACTCAGCAGCCAGGCCAGCAGCGGGAACAGCGTCCAAGTGCGCAGCACCGTGCGCGCTGTATCGTCGATCCAGCCCGTCACGCCCAGGCCGACAAGCGCGGTGAGATGCCGTCCCATCTGCCCCAGATCCACCTCATAGAAAATCACCCAGCTGATCAGCACCAGCAGCGAGGTCCAGCCGAGACGCAGCAGATTTGGCGCTCTTTTGAGCGCTTTTTTCAGCACATAGCGCTCCAGCAGCAGTATTACCCCAAAATAAAGTCCCCAAAGCACAAAGTTCCAGTTGGCGCCGTGCCACAGACCTGTCAGCAGCCAGACGAACAGTGTGTTGAAGATTGCTCTGGCCGTGCTGCAGCGGCTGCCGCCGAGGGGGATGTATATGTAATCGCGGAAAAACGCCCCCAGTGACATGTGCCAGCGCCGCCAGAACTCGCCGACGGTCTGAGAGGCAAAGGGAAAATCAAAGTTCTCTTTGTAGTGGAAGCCCAGCGTCCGTCCGAGGCCGATCGCCATATCCGAATAGGCCGAAAAGTCGAAGTAGATCTGCAGCCCATAGAGAAACGCGCCCAGCCACGCGCCGACGACGGTCCAGCCCGCCTGTCCGAGCGCAAGCTCCTCAAGTGCCTGACCGCAGAGGTTTGCCAGCAGCACTTTTTTGGCAAGTCCTTTGACGAAACGCCTGAAACCGTCGGCAAAGTCGTCGGGCAGCACCGCGCGCTGCCGCAGCTCCGGTGCAATGTCGGCATACTGGACGATCGGGCCGGCGATCAGCTGCGGGAAACAACTGACATACAGCAGCAGATCCAGCGGAGAATCCAGCGCTTCGGCCTTTCCGCGGTAGACGTCCACGGTGTAGGTCAGCACCTGGAAGGTATAAAACGAAATGCCGATCGGCAGGCGCGGCTCGCTCATACGCCAGGCGCTGCCGAAGAGCGCGGCAAAGCTGTTGGCAAAGAAGGCCGCATACTTGAAATAGGCCAAAAAACTGACCGAGGCCAGCACACCGAGCGTCAGCACCAGGCGGCGCCGGCGCACATCCGCGGTTCGCGTCACAGTACGGGCACAGAAGTAGTTGACCAGTGTGGAAAACAGCATCGCCAGGATCCACACCGGCTCGCCCCAGCCGTAAAACAACAGCGACATTGCAACCAGCACGCCGTTGTGCCAGCGCAGATTGGGGATGATGAAATACAGCAGATACAACAGCGGCAGGAACAGGAACAGGAAGCTCAAACTTGAAAAAACCATGCCAACGCCCCCTTATTCGTACAGATAGGTACGCAGCTTGGTCTGCAAGTCGTTGTCCCAGACCATGGAGTTTGTACTGTAGACGATATACACGTCATCTACCCCATAGGCCGCCATATAGTCGGCAATGCTGCCGCCGGCATCCTTTTGCGAGTAGAACAGCCGCCGCACGTCGGTGGAAATGATCTGATCATAATACGGCGCTATATAGGTCATCATCGGCGGGGTGAAGCAGTCGCCGACAAAGAGCGCCGTGCGGCCTGTGTGGAAGCCCGTTTCGATCAGCCGCCAGGGGCCGAAATGGCCGCCAAGGTAGGCGTCATAGCCGGCCGGGAACTTGATAAAGAAGCCGTCGCGCCGGTTCGTCAGATGGTCAAGGAAATAGCTGTGCGCCGGGGTGATGGGCTCCATGATCTCGATCACGTCACGCCCGTAGCGCATACCGCTGAGCGTCTCCCGCGTCACGGCCTTGTTGTAAGGCATCGTGGACAGATGATAGCGGTACTGCCCATAGTCCACCGCCGGAAACCCCTGCAGGGACATCAGCGCATCCACCGTCAGACTGGCGCTGATCGGGTGCCAGTGGTAATCCGCCATCGGGTACAGGTTTTCCTGGCCGATATACGGCGTCAGCAGCTCGCAGGCATCGAGAATCGTCACGCCCTCGTCCGCAAGCGGCTGCATCAGATCCGCCACATCGCTGCCCCAGCCGACATAACGGTCTTTTTTCACGATATTGCGGTACACCTCGGACACTTGGGGGTTGAGGAAAAACACCTGTCCGTCCGCGCCGAGCTCCGCGCGGAATCGATTCAGAATATCGGCCATGTTCGTCAGGGACGCGGCCGGATAGGTAAACAGGACCTCCCGCCCCCCGTCCGCCGTCGTCAGCCAGAGCGAGCCGTCGTGCTCGGCTGTGCGCAGCGGCTGGGCGGCACTCGTCTCCTCCGGCGCAAGCGCGGCATTCTCAGGGGCCTCTGTCGGCAGCGCGGCCTGTGTGTCAGCGAGCGCGGGCATCCCTTCGTCTGTCGTCTCGTCAGAGAACGGCTCTTGCTCCTCCCCTGTCTCTTCCCACAGTCGATCCTCGGCAACTACACCGGTCTCCGGCCCGTCGTCCGGCAGAGCGAACAGCCCGAGCAGACGGGCGTTGAAGTCTGAGCTCTCCTCACGGAAAAAGAAGCCGTCGGAGAGAAAGGTCTCGAACTCCCCCATGAAGCGGCCGGACAGTACGCTCTCCGCCGACAGTGCCGGGAAGCCCTGCAGCAGGCGCTTCTCGCTTTCGCTGACGCGCTCGGATTTGTCCACCAGCAGCAGCTCAGCCGCGCCAATGCAGAAGAGTGATAACAGGCATAAATAGCTTAACAGAAAAGCCGCTTTCTTTTTCATTGTCTCATTCCCATCGGTTGTTAATTTTATAATGTTAGATTATAACAATTTTTTTCGATAGATACAAGACCAAAGATTCACTGCATGCCCGCTCGACGTTTCTGCCTTTCCGAAGTGCAGGGGCGGGCGGATTTCTCCGGTGACAAATCCGCCGCCCCGCGATCGTTTTGTGTATTCCTTTTCCCGGTTTGAAAAACCGGGATCACTTGGCGTTCTTCGTTTCGAACTCCCAGATCACGTCCAACATCTCCTCGCGGTGCCGCAGCACCTCGGCCACACAGGCCGGGACCTC
>ODAI010580306.1_pt1 | contig 55174 bp, 45 predicted proteins | sample 1539321 | NCBI WGS metagenome assembly ODAI01 (sample SAMN02144231, study PRJEB22623) | gut metagenome | biome: sheep rumen | host: Ovis aries | place: New Zealand | reverse complement strand
TCAAACTACTTATCGTAGAATTGAAATCCTGTTCATAACGCTTGCGTTATTGAAAAATTACGTTTTTCAGTCTTTTCTTGACTTTCCTCGTTAAAGGATTTTCAAGGGTCGTTTTTTCTCTTGCATTGTTCAATTTTCAAGATGCTGTTCAGTCACCGTTTTTATCAGGCGACTTAATTATTATATCACATATCTTTCGGTTTGTCAAGTACTTTTTTCAAATTTTTTCAGGAAATTTTCTGCAAACTTTCTTTCCGAAGTCCAAAAAACATTCCCTTCCAAAATTCCTTTATTTCCCTGTCTCTCCGTCCGACAGCTTTATTATTATATCATGCTTTTTTGAGTTTGTCAAGTAAAAGAATTAATCCGTTTTTGATGTTTTTTTATTAAATTTATATAATAGGCAATGTATAAAAGCAGCCGCTTTATAAGCGGCTGCTGCATTTATGGAAGTTGAAAATCATTGACATTTCCTATTGCCGAAGTGAGTGCTGTAAAGCTGTTGTAAGTTGAGCCTGATGCGTTAAGTGTGACAGGATATGCGCCTATATAGCGGTCAGTTGAATTTCTGCTTGTTGCGACTGACTGCACCTTATAATTATCATCAACATAGACAATATAAGCGATATCGTCATCTAAAATTCTGTTGATACTTCTTCCGAACATTCTGTCCTGTTCATCGAAACCGCCGACAAAACTTCCGCTTGCATCGACTTTTCCGCCTGTATTGCCGTCCCAATAGTAATAGAAACCGCCTGTACCCATATAAGCATTACCGTGGGTGCGTTCATAGGACATCATCTCGGTAGCGGCAGTCTGAGCGGCATTGAAAACGGTTTTAGCCTTTTTATCGAGACTTCTTGTGCGGCTTCTCTGGAGCATGGAAACCCACGCAAGGGAAACCATAGCAGCAAGGATACCGATTATTGCGAGCACTATAATCAACTCAATTAAAGTAAAGCCTTTTTTCTTCATAAAAAACGCCTCCATAACAATTTATATTTACATTATAACAAATAATTCATAAATTGTCAATAAAAAGTATTCGTATTTTTTCACAAAATTTTCAGAAAATTTTGTGCAGTCAACCGAGTATTTCGAGGGCTTTCTGTAACTGGATATCTTCATCAGTGCCGATAATATTTTCATCGTAGTCCATTGCTATTTCAATATCGGGGACTATGCCTTTTTCGTTATAGGTTTCCCAGTCTCCTACTTCTGTATAGCCTGCGGTATATTGCAGATAATTTCCTTTAAAGACGGCATAGTTCTGATAGATTCCTTTTCCGAAAGTATTAGTACCTATTATAGTAGTATCTGCATATTGTTTGAGCAGAGCCGTAAAGATTTCGGCAGAACTTGCGGTATTTTCGTTTACAAGCAGGACAATGGGAACATCATAATCAACACCGTCATTTGTTTCCTGAGATGAAACAGCACCGTCAAACTGTCTTGTTCTGACCTCTGCCTTATTTATGAAAGGGTCAGCGGAACTCAAAGCGACAGAAATTTCACCGCCGGGATTATTTCTCAAATCAATTATGAGTGAATTGAAACTGTTATTTTTAAGAATATCGAGGAAAGGTGCAGTTGAGAACTGACCTATATAAGAATACTTTATATATAAAGTATCTTTGAATTTTTTGGATTCTATGCCCTCTGCTTTTGCGGTATCGCTGAATCTTGTGAGGGTGATTTCCTGTTCTTTTCCGTCACGCTGAATTATAATTTCTGCGGTTGTAGTTTTTTTGCCCATTAAGGATTCAGCGTCCTTAAAGTTTTCAATATTTTTTCCATTGACTGAAATAATTCTGTCGTCTTTTCTGAAACCCTGTTCATAGGCAGGCATATCCTCTGTTACTTCTGAAAAATAAAGGATATTTTCATCAAAATCAATCTGAAAGCCACAGCCGCAGGCAGTAGGTGAAGTATTGACTTTTTTTATTGTATCTTCTCTTTCGTTTTCATCAAATACTTTATAATAAGTATATTTGTCATCATAGAGTTTCAGAAAAGAATTTATCTGTACATCTTCCGCAACATTTTCGGGCTGACTGCGTGGTGTATACTGCATAAAATCGTAAATTTCAAAAATGGCGGGATATTTTTCGGAAAATTCGATAGCCTGTTTATATTTAAAGTAAACACCGCCTGCGCCTATACCTGCGAAAATAACAGCACCAAACATACCCAAAGCAATTAAATTAGATTTATCCATATTATTCTCCAACAAAAAACCCCTCTCGAAAGAGGGGCTTTTATCTCAATTACAAAATCAAATTACTCTGTTATGCCGTGGTCGGTCTTATACTTTGCAAGAGCTATTGCATCTGCATCTGATGTTGACGTACACTTACCAAGCTTATCGTCATATGTCTTGTTTGTAGCAACGATGGGAGAAGTACCATAGTATCTGCCAGATCTAACAGCACAAGAAACAGCAACACCATTAATGAGTGAAGCATGCCAATCAACGGTCTCCACATCGTCAGAATACTGTTTCATATACTTCAAAACATCGTCTTTTGATGCACCACTACTAGCGGGGGCATCATCACTACCATGACCAACATCACTACCGTTGTAAATCTTATCTTCTTCATCAAGTTCTTCAAGAGCTGAGTTTACAGCTTTAAGCATTGTAGAAGCTGCTGAGTTTGCGCCCTGAATCTTTGACTTCTTAACGTAGCCGAGCATTGAGGGAACGAGGATTGCTGCGAGAACACCGATGATAGCGATAACAACGATGAGCTCAATAAGTGTAAAACCTTTCTTTGTAGTTTTCATAAGAGAAAACCTCCTTTATAAAATTTTGCCCTTCCGAGGGACTTTTATTCGGTCTGGGTTTTTGTATTGCCCTTACCTTTACCGTGATTATAGTATACCACTTTATTCACAAAATGTCAACAGTTTTTTTGAAATTAATTCATTAAAAAGTGATTTTTTACATCGCCACGGTAAATAGCCACAAAAAAAATACCTTTTTCGTCAAACTGCACAACATTCTGTGAATAAAATAAAACATTTAATTTATTAATTGTAAATTCTCAAATTTTTATCCTATTTGTATAATTCCAACTACCCTTTGGAGGGGTTCAGTCCTTCTGATTACCCCTTGTATAGTTGCACAATAAAAGCGATTCGCTTTTGTACGTTTTATACAAGCAGAGCCTTTGAGAAACATGAGATTAAATTATCATAATTTAATCAGAATCCGCTTAAATGAGTTGCTTAAATTTTAAGTAAATTTCTATCGTTTATACTTTTAAAAAATTCAATTCTGAATTTTATAAAGAAATAAACAAAATCCCCCATGAACATCATGGGGGAGATTTTTTATTCTATACTGCTGAATGCGTCATCAACAATTTTCTTGTCGGGGGCTTTTGTGAAACTGCTCACAACAGGGACAATTATAAGGGAAATAATCATGGTGAAAGCACCTGCATTGATAGGCGAAAGAAGATTCAGCGGACAGCCCATATCAACGACAGCCTGTTTAACTCCGTCAAAAGCACTTATATTCATGCTGAAAAGAAGCATATGCAGGACAGTTATTCCGATACCTGTGCAGAAACTTGCCGCACAAGCCGCAGGAGTAGCTTTTTTCATGAAAAGACCATAAAGGAAAGGTCCGAGGAATGCGCCCGAAAGTGCGCCCCATGAATATGACATAAGCGTTGAAATAGAGGCATTTTTATTGCAGGCGATTATTACGGATATTACAAGGAATACTCCGATAAATATTCGCATTACGGTCATTTGTTTTTTATCGTCGAAATTTTTTACTCTTGGCTTTATGAGGTCATTTGTGAGCGTTGAACTTGATGTGAGAACGAGTGAGGAAAGTGTTGAAAGTGATGCTGAAAGGACGAGTACAACCACAAGACCTATCAGCAGATTAGGCAAAGCCTGATTCAAAAGCGCAGGAACCATAGTATCGAAAACGGGTTTTCCGTTTACTGTTTCGATGAAAGCCTTGTCTGTGACATTCGGGTCAAGAGTACAGTAAAGCCTTACAAATCCGCCCATGAAATATGAACCGCCTGCGACTACAAAGGCAAAGAGAGTTGAAATTACTGCACCTTTTTTTATAGCCTGTTCGTCTTTTATTGCATAAAATTTCTGAACCATCTGAGGAAGTCCCCATGTTCCGAGCGAAGTAAGAATTACAACTCCGAAAAGGTTAAGCGGGTCAGGACCGAAAAGTGTACCGAGTTTTCCGCTTTCGTCGATATTTTTGAGTTGCTGTACAGCCTCCGAGAAACCGTTTTTCTTCTGGACTGTGAGTGCTACGACAGTACCTATACCGATAAGCATTATGATACCCTGAACGAAGTCATTGAGGGCAGTAGCCTTATATCCTCCGAGTGTGACATATACAGCCGAGAGCAGAGCCATTAATATAATTATAATAGTTGCGCCGTTTTCTCCGAGGTCAAAGACCATTCCGAAAAGTCTTGAAAGACCGTTATAAACCGATGCCGTATAAGGGATAAGGAAAACAAATACAATAACAGCCGAAACGGTTTTCAATTTTTTTGAATCGAAACGGTGTTCAAAGTATTCAGGCATAGTTTTTGCACCGAGGTGATTGGTCATAAGTCTTGTTCTTCTTCCGAGGACGAAAAAAGGAATAAGACTTCCGAGAATTGCATTTCCTATGCCGACCCATGAAGCCGAAATACCGTAGCTCCACCCGAACTGCCCTGCATATCCTATGAATACCACTGCTGAAAAGTAAGTAGTACCATATGAAAAAGCCGTAAGCCATGAGCCTACATTACGTCCGCCGAGCATGAAATCCGCTGTTGATTTGGTTTTTTTTGAGGTATAAAAGCCAATAGTTATCATTACTGCAACATAGATAAACAGAATGACAAAAGTTGCCGCTTTTGAACCCATAAACGTCACTCCTTTTTTTATGTAAACCTGTAAAGCTTTAAATGATTAAAGCAACAAAATAATTATACTATATCTTCAATAAAATGTCAACGCTTTTTTATTTATTTTGTTTTTTTAATAAAAATAAAAACCGCCCCTTTACGGAGCGGTTCGTATTTATTAAAGCTGGTTGAGATAGCGATAATATTCCTGTTTGTCCTGACATTTTTCAAGAGCATCTTTTTCGTTGATGACACCTGATTTTGTATATCTTGCAAGTTCCATATCGAGGCTCATCATGCCGTCCTGCTTACCTGTCTGGATAGCTGACTGGATAAGGTGAATCTTGTTGTCACGAATCTGTGCGGCGATAGCGTCTGTAACGTTAAGGATTTCCATAACGGCAACTCGTCCTGTGTTGTCTCTTTTGGGGATAAGGGTCTGGGAGATAACACCTACGAGGTTATTTGCGAGCTGTGTACGAATCTGCTGCTGCTGGTGTTCGGGGTAAACGTCGATGATACGGTTGATAGTATCAGCGGCACTGGTTGTATGGAGGGTGGACATAACAAGGTGTCCTGTTTCGGCAGCGGTTACGGCAGCCTGAATAGTTTCAAAGTCACGCATTTCTCCTACGAGGATAACATCGGGGTCTTCACGGAGGGCGGCTCTGAGTGCGAGAGCGAAACTTCCGACATCGTCACCGATTTCTCTCTGGTTTACCATACATCTTTTATGTTCATGAACGTATTCGATAGGGTCTTCAACAGTGATGATATGTGCGCTCTTGTTGAGGTTTACATAGTCAATCATACCTGCGAGTGTAGTGGATTTACCCGAACCTGTCGGACCTGTAACGAGAACGAGTCCACGGGGACGCATTGCGAAATCTTCGAGTATCTCAGGGAGATTGAGGTCACGGAGGGTAGGAATATCATTTCTGAGAAGACGTATAGCGATAGCGGGCTTGCCTTTCTGGAAGTAAACGTTTACACGGTGACGGTAACCGCTTCTTGTCTGGAAAGAAAAGTCGGTGTCAAGGTGCTGGTTTACATGGGTCTGCTGTGCATCATTGGTCATCTGGTTTACTATGCTGAGGATTTCCTCCTCGTCCATTTCGGGGTACTGTGAACGCATAGTTCTGAGCGAACCGTTAAGGCGTACAACGGGTGCGATACCATAAGTAAAATGAAGGTCAGAGCAGCCGAGAAGTCTTACTTCGTCGAGTATTCTGTTAATTTCAATAGCCATATTATATTCCTCCCAATATATAGATTATCAGCATTAAACTGTGAAAGTTGTTCTTACAACTTCATCAATTGAAGTCTTGCCCTGTATGCAAAGCTGTGCAGCGTTGTCACGAAGGAGCTTTGTACCGTTGGCTCTTGCGGCTTCTTCGATCTCTTCTTTGCCGCCGCCTGCTGCGATGATAGATGAAACCTTTGCGGTACAGTGGATAATTTCATGAATGGCAGTTCTTCCACGGTAGCCTGTGTTATTGCACATAGGGCATCCGCCTGCATCGAAAATCTGTATAGAAGATTCAATGCCGAGGAGGTCATTTTCTTCTTCGGTAGTCATTCTGGGGACTTTACATTCGGGGCAGAGAACTTTTACAAGTCGCTGTGCTATAACACCGATAAGAGAAGTAGCAACCATATAGGGAGCAACGCCCATATCTATAAGACGTACAACGGTAGATGCGGCATCATTTGTATGGAGTGTTGAAAGAACCAAGTGTCCTGTGATAGCGGCACGGATACCGATATCTGCGGTTTCCGAGTCACGCATTTCTCCGACCATTACGATATCAGGGTCCTGACGGAGGATAGAACGCAGGGCAGCGGCGAATGTCATACCTGCCTTGGCATTAACCTGACACTGATTTATACCGTCGATAGCTTTTTCGACAGGGTCTTCAACTGTGATAACGTTTACATTAGGTTTAGCGAGTTCACCGAGAGCGGCATAAAGGGTAGTTGTTTTACCTGAACCGGTAGGACCTGTAACGAGGATAACCCCGTGGGGAACTCTGAGCATTGATTCAAAGAGCTGGTAGTTATATTCAGACATACCGAGGTCTGTAATTTTACGCAGAGCAATCTGACCTGTTGAAAGAATACGGATAACTATTTTCTCGCCGTTTACCATAGGGAGTGAGGACACACGGACATCAAGTGTAGTGCCGTCAACGACCTGAGTGAAACGTCCGTCCTGCGGGATTCTCTTTTCGGCGATATTCATACCGCTGATAAGTTTGAGACGGGTAGCGAGTGCGCTGTGAACTGCACTTGATATATTCATAAGTTCAACGAGGTCACCGTTTACACGGATACGGATTCTCGTATAGGTTTTGAACGGCTCGATATGAATATCGGTAGCGTCTGCTCTGTAAGAGTTTTCTATGATAGTAGTAGCAAGCTTAACGATAGGTGCGCTTTCAACTCTGTCCTTGGATTCTTCGTCTTCAGTGCTTCCGAGGTCATTATTCATGGCAGTGATACTGTCAACAACGCTGTCAACGTTCTGCATTGAATAATTCTTACCGATAGCCTTATTGATTGCACTTGTAGTAGCGAGTACAGGCATTGTATCCATACCTGTTGAAACCTTGATATCTTCAAGAACTACGAAGTTTACAGGGTCATTTGTGGCAACAGTAAGTCTTTTGCCTGTAACGGCAATAGCAATTACCGTATGTTTTCTTGCAAGAGCCTCAGGCACTTTCTGTACAGCCTCTGCATCAATATCAAAAGATTCAAGGTCAACATATTTTACATGAAGTTTCTCCGCAAGTGCCTTGGTAAAAAGAACTTCGGACATAAATCCGAGTTCGACAACAAGGTCACCGAATTTCTTTGACCCGTTGGATTCTCTCTGAGCCTCAAGAACTTTCTGAAGCTGTTCCGGTGTGATGTGTCCCTGATTTACAAGGTAATCGCCAATTCTCTCGTTTCTCATAACATACCTCCGATATTCCAGAGCCTTTTTATTCTGATTTTTTTGACAGGCTCTTAATTTATACTTGAAATTTCTTTAAATTATGCTATAATATTATTGTAATAAACGGCATAATATTTTGTCTGCTGACAAGGAAAAAATCCTGTCGTTTAATATAATCTTTATGAAAGGAGGATAAATACAATGTTTGAATTTGAAGGTATGCTTCACAGTGAATTTACCGACTTGCCTTTCAAGATAATGTTTCTTGCTGTCATATTCCTTTACGGCATATGCATAGGGAGCTTTCTCAATGTAGTCATAATCAGGCTGCCGAAACACGAATCCATACTCGGATTTTCGAGAACCAAAGAAGAAAAGGGAGAAGCCTCGCACTGCATGACCTGCGGAGCAAAGATAAGACCCATAGACCTTATCCCTGTATTCAGCTGGATAATGCTCAAAGGAAAATGTCACAGCTGCGGAGCGAAGATATCCGCCCGCTATCCCATAGTTGAAAGTCTCAACGGCTTTCTCTATGTACTTACATTTATTGTTCTGGATATAAATGCTGAATCCATAATAACCTGTGTTCTCATGTCCCTGCTTATAATAGTGGGATTCATGGACTGGGACACAATGGAAATCGACATGATAGTTGTCGGACTTATATTTCTGCTTGCCGTTCCGCTTGCGATATTCACGGACGAAATCCCGATAAAGCACAGGATAATAGGTGCGCTTGCAATAAGTATTCCGTTCTTTGTAATTGGTGAAGTGAGCCGTGGATTTATAAAGAAGAAATACGGTGAAGATTTCCGTGCGATAGAGCTTGGTGACACGATACTGATGATTGCCGCAGGTGCGGTTCTCGGAACGCAGGCTGTTATCGTTTCAACATTACTTGGCATAATAATTGCCGCAGCCGCAGGCATACTTTACAAAAAAGTCACAGGCGAATCAAAATTTGCGTTCGGACCATTTCTTTCGATAGGAATTGCCATAGGCGCATTATGGGGAAATGAGATAGCACAATGGTATCTCGGATTCTTTGCGGATAAACAGTAAATAAATTACAGGCAGCAGCACTTGACTGCTGCCTGTTTTTTTATTTTATTCGAGGTCTGTTGCGTATGAATAAATGAAATAGATATCTTCTGTGAAGTCTATTTTGTGACCTGTGTTCATAACGGAGCGGAAAGCCTGTACAAGGCTCTTTTCGCTTACAGGGTGAGCGGCACTGCCTTCGCTGTGCCATTTTATGAGCTGAGGAATATATGATGCAGAAGGAGTATCATAATATTCCTTGTTTACATACAATCTGCCGATTGAAACTCCGCCGTGATAGCTTATATTCATAAGTGGGAGGTTTGCGACAGAAATCTGTGAAGGATTTCTGAAAGCTCTGAAATCTGATGAAGTTCCGGGGAGGTCAACAGCATCACCTGTATTGAGGAATATTGAAACTGCGAGGTCGTTGTAGTTGTTCAGAACTATATCCTTATCATCTTTGTCCTCTGAAACTGTCTTGAAAGTTTCTGTTGAAGATGAACCTGTTATGCTTGAATCGCCTTCAAGGTCATATGCACCGAGGGCATAGCTGAAAGTATAGTCCTTTGCGTCATATGCTTCAAAGTAAGCATCATTTATTGCGAGTGTTTCGGGTGTTGAACCTGTAATTTTTATACCTGTTGAGGCAAAGTAGTCAGAAGTATTGTTATATGATTCAAAATCATAAGTTGTAAGGGTTATCTGACCTGCCTTGAAAGAGTCATGGTCGTGATTAAGGAGGCGCAGAACATTTATCTTGCCTTTGAGGGGCTGTATCTGACCCATGATATCGCCTGAACTTGTGCCATTATGGGAAACTGTTCCGAAATAGTTTTCATCTGCGAAATCCTTTACAGCGTCCTCAATTGAATGACCGTCACCGACTGTTATCATTGTAGCTGTTCCGGGAACTTCAACACCATGTGCATCATACTCAGGCGGGTGTCTCATACTCTGAAAACTAACATTACCGAGTTCATTTTCGGGTATAACCCAGAGTGCGTCCGAATATTCAAGCTGTGTCTGGAGGTAAGTACGGATATTATCCGTATAGCCGTAAGTTTTTTCTGCGTTGGAGGTATTGTTCATAATCTTTACAGCAGGCTGTGAAACTTTCATAACTGCCAGCATAAGCACTGAAACAATTGCCATAACGATAATAAGTTCAATGAGTGTAAAACCTTTGAGGGTTCTTTTCTTTTTATTGTTCATCATAGCACCCCCGTATCAGTGAGTTCTGTCTGTGATTACAAGGCTGTTGTCGTCAATGAAGTGAATATCCACTCTGCCGTTTGCCTCGGTCTTTGCGGCTGTGACTTCCTCATCTGTATATCCTTTTTGTCTGAGGTATTCATCATAAGCCTTTTCAGTATCATAGATATCTGTTTCGATTTTTGTTGAGGGGTTGCTGTAATTTACGGGGTGGTCGTTGTCGTATCCCTTAGTGGGGTCATTGTCGATAAAGGGAGTAAAAGTTCCGTTTTCGTTTATGGTTATCTGTATTTCTCCTGCAACCTTGTCGAGGTCCTGATAGGTATCGGAAGCATCGACATACTGTTTCTGTCGTGCGGAGGCATAGTGTGCCTCCTCAACGACTTTGTTTTTCATAGTTCTTGTAGCCTTTGAAGTTTTGTCAACGTATGCACCGTAGCCGAGAAGCACTCCTGAGAGCATTGCGAAAACCGCAAGTGAAACGAGTACTTCAACAAGGGTCATGCCTTTAAGGCTTTTTTTATTCTTTTTCATAAAGACATTCCTCCTTAATACTCTGCGAAGTAGCTGAGTTCATAGTCACCGAGGGCAGTACCGAGGGAAGTGGTGCTTCCGCCGCCGCCTGCGAGTGTATAAGCGATAGAGAAGTTATTGCTTACCTTAGCATCATTGAAAAGAGCATTTCCTATCCAGCAGGGTGTCATACTTCTTGTATCGCCGTATTCGTCCTCGTACTCTATGTTCATAACACCGTTTACATTAGCCTGAATGGTTGTATAAGGAGCTCTTGCCGCACCGCATATTGTACCGTTGTTATTGAAGTTGATAACAGAACCTGTTGCACCGTACCATTCGATGTTCATTTTTTCGTTCCATTTATAATGGTTGTCAGCTTTTTCGTTCTTGATTACGCCCTTGAAGTTGTCAAATAAACCTGCAACAAAGAATTTAACGGTATAGGGAGAACTCTTTACAGTTACAGTTTTTTCGTTAAGTCTTACATTGTCAGCGAGGATAACCCATATATCGGAATCCTTTGCATAGATTTCGAGGTCACTGTTTATAGTAGTGTCGATTATACAGGATTTGGTAATAGCACCGCCCTCTGAAATTGCGGGGTTGAGGTTGCTGCCGTTATAGTCGCCGCCTGTTGTATACTTATCGTATTCGTCAATATTCTTGCCTTCTGTGGGAGCAGACGGATAAGGAAGTGCGCCTGTTGTGGGGTTCATGCCGACTGCGTTCTGAATATCAGCGATTGTCTTGATGAACTTTGTATCTTCGGGAGCGTCAACCCAGTTGCCTGAGCCTACGGGGTCTTCGAGCATATAGATTTTTTCTCTTGTCATTGACTGAGGATAGATATTTGTATCATCATATCCGAGGTCGCCCATCATATCCGAGAGGGGCTTTACTGGTTTTCCGTTTATATTTATGGGTGGTGTTGCTTCTGTAAATTCTTTTGCATCAAATTCCGAAACACGATTTCCTGACGGGTCTTTGTAAACTGATTCTATTTCATAGGGGTTATTATCACCTTTATATTCTATCAAACTGTCATCAGCAGGGTCGTAATAACCGTAATAAGGATTGTTGTTATCGCTATGTTTTATATAACTTCCATTAATATGGTCATAGTAAACATAATAAGGGTTGCTTCTCCAGTCCTTAGCTAAAATGTTTCCATTTACAGGGTCTCTATGAATGTATTTGTATGCATAGCCAACTGTTGACGGTTCAATTGTCTCAACATTTGACTCACGAATATCTGCCGCATGAACTTCTGTCATAACGTCTTCTATTGTATATCCAGTCTTAAGTTCTCCCAAAGTACCAACATGGTCACAGTAGATGTTTCCTGAAACATTAACAGTTCCGTTGTAAGCGAGTATTCCACCTACTATGAGGTTTCCGCCCACTTCAAGACCGCCTGATATTTCGAGGTTTTCGGCAACTCTTACATCACCGTCAAACTTAACACCGTTAATACCTGTCTTTACGCTGCCCATACTGTAAAGGCTGCCGCCCTCACCGAGGTTCTGGTCTGTGCCGTTTACAACGGAAGACGACCATTTATAGAGCTTTGAACCGTCCTGACCGAGAATATTTGTTACTCCCGAATCCATGAGATAGAGGTTAGCGTCCATATCAACTTTCGGCAGGTTTACGCTTCCTGCGAATACATTGAAAGGAGCTCCTGTTCCTTTTATTTTTACAAAGCTTCCCTCGCCGTCGATTTTTCCGTCAACGAACATATAAGGGATATCTTTTGCTTCCGGAGTAGTTGAAGCGGTGTAATCAATGTTCATGAAGTTGTCGTTCTGAATCTTCATATTGCCTGTAACAGTCATTTTGAACTTATCGGTATTGACGTTTATCTGTCCCTGACCGGGAACATTGAGAGTACCATTTACGAAAACGTAGTTACAGTTTACTTTTGTCTGGTTGTTAAGACCGTAAGTACCTTCACCGTCTTTTTTGATACCAACAACGAGTGCGCCGTTAAATTCGTCCTGAGTAGCATCGAACGAGCTGTCGCCAATAGTCTGGAAACCCTCGATAGTTTTGGGGTCGTCACCGTCGAGCGGCATACTTGTGAGATAGAGAGAAACAGTTTTTTCGTCTCTGCCGACTCTTGCGGTAGCGGTTATTCTGTATCTGTCGGGCTTATACCATTCGGGGTCGCTTCCGAAAGTTTTGATTCCGTAGACGAAATTGGGAGCTTCGCCGAGGGGTTCAACCTTTATCTTGTTTTCGACCCATGTGCCGTCCGATTCATAATATCCGACATGACCGACAGCGGAGTTGTTGATTACTACATCGGGATAAGTAGGACTGCCGAGCTGCTGGACGGCAGCTATCATACTGGGGTTGTCCTTATCCTCAAGAGCGGTTGTGAAAGCCTTTATAGCCGCCTGTGCGGTATATTCGGCCTGTGATGTTGCATAAGTCTTGTGCGCACGGTTATTAGCCGCACTTGCAAGAATAAGCGTAGTACCCATAAAGATTATGAGCAGAGCCATTGTGGCAACAACGGCAAGCAGAACGGTACCTTTTAATTTTCTATTCTTTTCCGTTTTCATTTTCTGACCGCCTTTCTAAGGTATATATCTCTTTTACCTACAGCGTGAACAAACTTAATCTGCTTCTGTGTCCGGTTTTGCCATTTCATATACTGAGTAGAATGATACGATAAAATCTACTTCTGTCTCGCCTTCGCCCTCAGCTACTGTATCGTCCATGAGTTCACCGAAACTGTAATCCTGGAACTTAACTGAACTTATAATTCTTGCATCGCCTATTTCCTCGATAGCCTTCATATATGCCCATACGTGTTCTCTTGTACCCTTTACCTTTACAGCGTACTGAGTGCCGACAACTTCTTCTTCTGTTCTTTCGGAGAGTGAATTGCTTTCTGCGCTTAACTGGTCAAAAGCAGTCTGAGCGTCGCCGTTGAGGTCAGAAGCTGCAAAGAGGTCTTCTGAAAGAACTTCGGGAGTGAAGTAGTAATATTTAAGTACCTGTGAATTGAGTTCCTCAAGCTGGAGGTCAAGGATTTTAACTTCGCTGTCATCAGCATATTCTCTCATATACTGGTCGAGCATATATGTATCGTTTATTTCTTCCATAGGAACGAAATCTTCTGCGAGTTTGTTTGTTTCCTGATAAGTTGCGTCTATTTTCTTTTTGAGTGGTTCAATCTGGTCAATTTTGTCCTGAACTTCCTGCTGTTCAGTGCGTTTGGTTTCTCTCAGTGCGGTATCGTCCTCGATATCCTGAGACTTAGGCTTTACAAGTCCGACAAATCCTGCTATGAGGATAATCACGGCGAGGAGAATACCAAGAATAACCTTTTCTCTGTAATTCAGTTTCATTTCAATCAGCCTCCCTTATTATTCCTTTGCAGGTGCATCAGCATCTTCTGCACCGGATTCTTCCTCATGATATGCGCTCTTATTGACTTTAAGGGCAACAGTAACATCGAAGGTAACTCTTTCGGATTCTTCAACAGTAACTCTTGATGCAGGGGCTTCTTCCTCATCATCGCCGCTGCTTGCGCCGGGGATTTCTGTTGTAATTGTTTCGATTGAGAGCTTATATCCTTCATAAGCGGCATTTTCAAAAAATCCGCCATTTTCTTCTACTGCCTTGTCGAGGAGATTTTCAACGTAGTCACCGGGGAGTTTCTGAGCCATATCTTCTGTGCCGTCGCAGCTTACGGTAAATTTAAGTATACCTTCGGTATATTCAGGGCTTAAAACCATAGCTTCTTCAACACCGAGTTCATCTGCTGTTTTTTCGAGGGTATTTTCGAGAGCCTCATAAACCTCTCCGTCAATAATCGGCTGTGAGTAGAAAGCGTCATGGGCATTTACTACCATTGTATTGTATGAGTTGACTTTTTCCTGAATACCGAGGAGTTTTTCCTGATGAGCGAGTTTTTTCTGAGTTTCGGGGTCATCGAGAAATGCCTGAATCTCGTCGATATCGCTCTGGATAGCGGCATCTCTTATTGACTGTATTCCCCATGCTGCGCCTACGATAATAGCGGCAACAGCGACTGCACCGAGCATAAGACCGTTTCCTGCGTTATCATTTCTTACCTTGTTTTTAATGGCAACACCGAGTTCGGTTTCGAGGAGGTTAATTTTTTCTGTATCCTTGTTTCTCTTGAACATAGCACCGATAGCGTTTGCGTACAGTGAAAATTCAAGATTTTCGTGGCCGTGTATCTGCGGGGGAACATTGATAAGGCTTGTATTGAGGTCGAGCTTTTCGAGTTCGTCCGTAAGTCTCACATATTCATGAGTATCGCCGTAGAAGATTACATTTTCGATAGTTTCTCCTGTGCTGCGGCTTCTGTGGAATTGAAGCATACGGAAGATATTTTCGTTTACGGCCTCGAAAACGTAGTCATCTGAACCGCCGTAGTCTGCGGCATCAATTGAAGCGAAACGTGAGAATGAAAGCTGACCGTCCTCATAGAGGTTGAGAGATATGAAGTTGTTGTCTATCTGGACAGCGAGCAGGGGCATTTTTGACTTAATCTTTGTATCAGCGAGAAGAACCTTTGTGATACAGTTACAGCCTACCATTACTGACCTGAGAGAGATACCGAGGAGTTTGAAGACTTCTCTGTAACTGTTTACGATTTCATAGGGGCAGGCGGTAGCGAGTACCTTGTACACGGGTTCGCCCATATCGCTTTTTTCCTCTGCTTCTCCTACGATGACGTATGTAACGGAATATGTATCATCGAGGTTAAGTTCAGCCTGCATCTGCTGTTTAACGGTTTTTGACAAATCCTGATTCTTTGATTTTGCAACATTCAGTTCCTTGAATATTGTGAGGTTTGAGGAGATGCTGACGATTGCCTCTTTGTCGGGCATTTTATTCTTTTTGAGAACGCCGTTTATGAGAGTGGCAACATTGGGAATATCCTTAACGTGACCGTTTACGATAAGTTCCTCTTCAATATTAAGGGTAGCAGCGGAGCTGATTTTTATTTTTCCGTTACTTTCAACGCCCTTAACAACTCGTATATTTCTATCGGTTATATCAAATGAAAGCATTTATTTTTTCCACCTTTCGTATTATTCGCCTTCGACGCTTTCCATTGAACCGTAGAGTGCGGGATAGATACCTACAACTACAAGACCAATGATAAGACCCATAAAGATAAGCATGATAGGCTCAACCAGTCCTACGAGACGGGCAACGGCTGAGTCTGATTCTTCCTCATAGTAGTCGGAAGTTTTTTCAAGGATAGAGTCAAGCGCACCTGATTCTTCACCTACATATATAATGGAGCAGAACATACCCTCAAAGATTTCTGTTCTTGTGATAGCGTCCGAAAGGGTAGAACCCTGTTTTACCTCATCAATAACTTCCTCGAATTTCTGGTCAACGTAGGAATTGCCGAGAACTGACGAAGCCTTTTCGAGACATTCAACCATAGGAATACCGCTTGAATATAGTGAGGAGAGAGTTCTTGAAAAACGTCCTGTATATATTTTTGTAATAAGAGGTCCGAATCCGGGTCCCTTGATGATAAGACGGTCAAATTTCAGGCGGAAATCGGGGACTTTCATAGCATACTTGAAGCCGAATACGAGGGCGACGATAACCGCAATAAGGATATACCATTTAGTTTTGAGGAAGTCACTGATAGCAGCGAGCATCTTGGTGAGGGCGGGCATTGTGTCGGGGTCTTCATACATTCCGATGAAGGTCGGCATGATGAAGGTAAAGAGGAAGATAACGATGACAACGCACAGTACAGCGAGAACCATAGGATAAGTCATAGCACTCTTTACGGTATTTTTGAGTTTGTTCTGTTTAGCGTAGTAGTCTGCCATACGCACCATGATGACATCGAGAGAACCGCTTGATTCACCTGCACTTATCATTGAGATAAGGAAGTCGGGGAAAGAACCTGCGTGCAGTTCCATAGCAGAGGAGAAGGATTCACCTTTCTGAACGTTTTCATAAACGTCCTGCCATATTGCCTTGGCTTTTTCGTTTTCCTGTTCTCTTGTCAGGATATCAATAGCCTTTACGAGGGTAAGACCTGACGTAAGCATAGCACTGAGCTGACGGCAGCAGAATGCAAGTTCCGTCATCTGAAATTTGTAGATAGATTTTGAGTTTTCTGAATCGTCTTCCTTGTAATCTTTAAGATACAAGCCTCTTTCCTTCATTTTCTGAAGAAATTCCTGCTCATTTTCGGCATTGGCCTTTCCTTTGACCTCTTTGCCCTTTGCATCTCTGGCGATGTAGGAATAACTTTTCATTGAGACCACCTCCATGATTTATTAAAATAAAGCCGTACAATTCACACTGCCTTAATAATAACAATTATAACATATTAAAAGATACTTTTCAATCGTTTTTTTGACATAAATAAATAGTTATTTTTTATTAATATTCACCAACTTTTATACGAGTTGTAATAAAAATGACCAAAAAGCACACATATATTTACAAAAAGCGATTTTCAAGGCAGAACAAAGCACAGTATTCCCCGCAAAGCTGTACATTGTTGAACTTATACAAATATTATATCACAAAGAGTTCAAAATTGCAATAGAAGAATGAATATTTTAAGAAAATTTTATATAATTGTAAATTACAGCAAAAAATTTAACTCTCTTTTGGCAATTTTTACTTTTAATCGGAAATAAAGGCAATTCATCTGATATATTTTTGTAAAAGGTCTGATTAAATATGAACAAACTGTAAACATTTCGCTTTGCTATTGACAATTCACTTAAAAAAGTTATATACTTAATTTAGCACTCAGAGAGTGAGAGTGCTAATTTTCAAACGGAGATGTATTTTTATGGAAACAAAACAGTTTAAAGCAGAGTCCAAAAGACTTCTCGAAATGATGATTCATTCAATCTATACCCACAAGGAAATTTTCCTCAGAGAACTTATATCAAACGCAAGCGATGCCATAGACAAACTCTATTTCAAATCCCTCACAGATGACAGCGTAGGAATGAAAAAAGATGATTTTGCTATCTGGATTTCCACTGACAAGGACAGCCGTACCATTAAAATAACAGACAACGGCATAGGAATGACTGCCGAAGAACTCGAAAATAACCTCGGTACTATCGCAAACAGCGGTTCATTCAAATTCAAGAACGAAAACAAACTCGATGAAGACAACCAGATAATAGGACAGTTCGGCGTAGGATTCTATTCAGCATTCATGGTTGCAAAGAAAGTTACCGTAATATCAAAGGCTTTCGGCAGTGAAAAGGCTTACCGCTGGGAATCCGAAGGCGTTGACGGCTATACGGTAACAGAAGATGACAAGAAATCTGTCGGAACTGAAATTATCCTCGAACTCCTTGACGATACTGATGACGAAAAATACAGCGAATTTCTTGAACAGTACAGAATACAGTCACTTATCAGGAAATATTCCGACTATATCCGTTTCCCCATTAAAATGGAAGTAACCCACAGCCGTCCCAAGGAACAGACCGAAGAAGAAAAAGAAGCTAAAAAGCCCCTCGAATATGAGGACTATATCGAAGTTGAAACTCTCAACAGCATGGTTCCCCTCTGGAAAAAGAACAAAAACGAACTCAAAGAAGAAGACTATAAGCATTTCTATACCGAGAAATTCTACGACTACAATGAGCCTATAAGATATGCCCATGTAAAAAATGAGGGTATGCCTTCATACAATGCACTTTTATACATTCCTTCAAAAGCTCCTTTTGACTACTACACAAAGGAATATGAAAAGGGATTGCAGCTTTATTCAAACGGTGTGCTTATCATGGAAAAATGTGCAGACCTGCTCCCCGACTATTTCAGTTTTGTAAAAGGTCTTGTAGATTCCGAAGATTTATCGCTTAATATCTCCCGTGAGATACTCCAGCACGACAGACAGCTCAAAGCTATCGCAAAAAGCATCGAAAAGACCATAACAGCCGAACTCAAAAAAATGCTCAAAAATGACCGTGAAAAATATGAGGAATTTTGGAAAGCATTCGGCTTGCAGATTAAATTCGGAGTTTACAGCGATTTCGGAATTAATAAGGACAAGCTTCAGGATTTGCTCATGTTCACATCTTCAAATGAGAGCAAACTCGTTACACTTGACGAATACGTCACAGCCATGAGGGAAGAACAGAAATACATCTACTACGCAACAGGCGAAAATATCGCAAGAATTGAACATCTCCCGCAGACTGAACTCTTAAAGGACAAAGGATACGAAATTCTCTACCTTACCGACAATGTAGATGAATTTGCAATAAAATCCCTTAATAAGTACAAGGACAAAGAATTTAAGAACGTTTCCGCTGATGACCTCGGTATCGAAGATACAGGCAAAAAGGAAGAAATAAAGGCTAAGGAAGAAGAAAATTCCGATATGCTCAAAAATCTTGCATCTGCTCTTGACGGAAAAGTTGAAAAGGTTATCCTCTCCCAGAGACTTAAATCCCACCCCGTATGCCTTACCAGCGAGGGAGAAATTACCCTTGAAATGGAAAAAGTTCTCAATGCCATGCCCACAGACCAGAAAGTCCATGCAAAGAGAGTCCTTGAAATAAATCCCGAACACGAAATTTTCGGAAAGCTTAAAGCCATAAGCGAAAGCGGAGACAGCGAGAAACTTGCAAAATATGCAAAACTCCTCTATACTCAGGCACTTCTCATTGAAGGCATCAACATTGATGACCCTGTTGAATTTTCAAATCTTATCTGTGAACTCATGTAATTACAGCATAAAAAATATCTCTGTCATCGGCAGAGATATTTTTATTATTTAACTTTATATTTTAAGATTATTTTAAGAGAAAAGCTTTATTATTTATACATGGATTTAATCAATCCCCCAATTCCCCTCTTATTTTATATATCCCTCTCTGACCTGCATCTGATGCAGGTTTCTTTTTTTGCTTGCTTAAATATTATATTTATGCTATAATCTGTAAGAGGTGATTTGTATGAAGATATCAGAAGTTGAAATAAACTGTCGCAGAAGCTTTTCGCTTTTTGAAGATGCAAAAGAAGATATGATGCTTTATTTCTTCAAAACTCCCGTAACATATATGCTAAGCGGAAAAGAAATAAAATCCGAAAATATTTCCGTGATTTTATACAGCCCGAAAGTAAAGATAAATATACGCTCTCTCAACGGAACGAATATAAAATTTGATTATGTACGTTTCAGACTGACAGCAGCGGAAAGACATTATATGTCATCTAAAAATATAAATTTTGACATACCTATTATAATAGATGATGATTTCGTAATATCATCTGTATTCAAGAACATGAAAGCGGAATTTACAAAAAACAGAAAATATTTAAACGAATTTCTTGAACTTTCCATGCGTATGATATTCATATGTCTTAGCGAGGCTGAACCTGCGGAGGGTGATGAAATATCCCCTAAAACAGATATACCAAAATATGCAAAACTGAAATCCCTGCGTGAACAGGTCTATGAAAATCCTCTCAGACCGTGGAATATTGAGACAATATGCGAAAGATTATGCATAAGCAGAACTTATTTTCACAGAATATATTCCGCCGCATTCGGAGTCACATTCAGACAGGACGTAATTGAGAGCAGACTTCTCATGGCATCTGATTTTCTTGTATCGACAGATTTGTCCATAAGCGAGATAGCTGAAAAATGCGGTTACGAAAGCGATTCATATTTTATGCAGCAGTTCCGCAGGCATAAAGGCTGTACCCCCACGCAGTACAGAAGAAAAGCCGAAAGCGGTGATATAAACTTTTCCGAGGAGTGATATATTTTCCCCTGCAATATTACTGTCCGAAAACGGTTTTCAGTACAGTCAGTATCTTTTCGCTTACCTTGTCGGAATAGACTATTTCAGCAGTTTTGTCGGGGCGGTTAGTGATGATATTGTCAACTCCGAGGGATATCATTTTTTCAATATCCGATTTTGTATCGACAGTCCAGACGAAAATTCTTTTTCCGTTATGGTGGGCATTGTTTACCACTGTATGATTCACAAAAATATAGTTCATACTCACAGCATCTATATATTTAAGCTGAGTAAAAGCTATTGTAGTGGCGACATTCGCAATAATACCTGTTTTGATACCGGAATCTGCCTTTTTGACATATTTAAGGGCATTATAGGAAAATGATGTGACATAGCATGAATTTTCTATACCGTATTCTTCAATAAGTTCAGCCGTTTTTTCAGCGGCAAGCTTTACGTTTCCGACATCTTTAATTTCGATGTTGAAATTTATGTCATTGCTGAAATTTTCAAGAACATCTGAAAGGAGGACTATTTTTGCATCAGCAAACTCATTATTTTTCCCGAACCAGCTTCCTGCGGAAAACTGCTGAAGTTCATCATATGTATAGTCGCCAATCTTACCTTTTCCGTCAGTAGTGCGTTCAATGGTCTTGTCATGGAAAACGACAAGCTGTGCATCTTTTGTAAGCTGTACATCGAGTTCGATATAATCCGCACCGCTGTCGAGGGCGGCTTCAAAGGCGTACATAGTATTTTCAGGTGCAACTATTGAAAATCCTCTGTGAGCTGTAATTTTAGTTTTTGTGAGTATTCCCGAATTGAGATTTATATTCCCCTCATAAAGTGCGGAAAAATATGAAGTATTCAGACATATGCCGATAATTACGGCGACAGAGGCAAAAATAATTTTCTGCCTTTTATTCCATTTTTTGTGTCCCGTATCAGGGAGGACAATTTTCTCAAAAGGCGAAACGTCTTCAAAAAATCCCTCAGTTATCCTGAACATAATGACAGGAGCGGAAATAAATGCCGAAACCGATGAAAATATCCGCCCCTCATACTGCAATACTTTAAGGGAGGACAAAAGTGCTTTCTGCGGTTTTGAAAATCCCTTTATCATAAGAAATATAATAAAGCTTATAATAAATGTAATTATTGCCGCAGTCGCAAACATGGCAACGCTCCAGAAAATTATTGAAACTGCGGTTTTGAATTTCTTTTTTGAAAGGATTTTTTTGCTTTGCTTTGTACAGTCTATGAAATCCCTGTCCGTAAGCACAAGAAAATGCAGACTGTAACAGCGGCTTACCATTACAGCCACGAAAATCATCTGTATTGCTGCATATGCGGCTATTGCCACACTGTCATCAAGGGAGCGGAATAATCTTTTCAGTGCAGGCATCAGCGGAGCTACAAATACACCCGATGAAATCGTAAACTGTGCCAGAGGCATATATATCATGAAAAGAAAAAATTTGAATATTCCCGTTCCCCTGAAAGCCTTTTTAAAAGAACTCAGACCCGTCCTCAGCATTCCGTCAGAAGTCAGTTTTCCTTTGCTTTTGAATGCGGAAAAACAGCCTGCCAGTGCGGAAAGTTCAACAAACGAAAAGAATCCCATGCAGAAAAGCAGGATAAATATAAATACAATTGTTACAGGGTGTTTAAGATAAACACTCATTCTTTCATCGGAAAGATATTTTATTCCCGATACTTTCATTGCAAGCTTTATCAAAAGTGCAAGAACAGGTGTTCCTATTGCCGTCAGGAGCAGGCGGTATATAAGTTCAAATCCCATAAAATGTGGAAAAGCACGGAAAAATGTGCTTAAAGAGCTGAAAAATTTCCTCATGTTCATCTCCGCTTCAACTATATTATACTATTAATAATAGTATATCTCCAAAATTATTTCCTGTCAACAATATTCTTGATTTTTCACATATCATCAAAAAATATAATTTTTATTTGAGAAAAAATACTTGACAATTGTTTCCCGAAATGATATAATAATATCCGTAAGTTATGCTTGTGTAGCACAGTTGGTAGTGCAGCTCATTCGTAATGAGCAGGTCGCAGGTTCGAGTCCCGTCACAAGCTTTTCAGCCGTCTGATATATGTCAGACGGTTTTTTGCATTACAATCCCGAATACCAGCATAATCGCAAACATCGAGAAATTGATTGCCGAAAACATAAGCATATATCTGCCCGACTGAGCATTTTCCGATTTTCTGTAAAACTGATAGGATATAAGACTTGCAAGTGATGCGATAATAGTACCGAGTCCGCCTATATTCACGCCCAGCAGAAGCCTTGTTCCCTCACCTGTGAATCCCGAAAGCATTACCGCCGCAGGGACATTGCTTATTATCTGTGAAAGAAGTGCCGAAACCAGAACTTCCCTTCCCGAAAGCACCCCCGAAAAGAAAGTGCTTACAGCCTCTATTCTTGCAATATTTCCCACAAATACAAAGAAACATACAAATGTAAACAAAAGTGCATAGTCTACTTTTACCAGAAGTTTCCTGTCGCATACCAGTCCGACCATGACCGCCGCAATCAGACATATATAATCGGGTATAAACCTGAATACCGTCATAAGGCATACAGCAAACAATATTGCATATACAGCGGTATTTTTTATATTTATCTCGGAAATACTTCCCTCATGGGTACGGCATGAAGTTTTCGGCAATATAAAAGTAAAAAGAATCAGCAGTATAATTCCCAGTACACCTGCGGGCAGCATAGTTCTAACAAATTCATATGCTGTAAGGCGGTATGTATCGTACAAATAAAGATTCTGCGGATTTCCGACAGGTGTCAGCATACTTCCGAGATTTGCCGCCGCAGTTTCGAGTACGATTGTAACAATACGGGATTTTTCGTCCTTTATGTGTTCAAAGGTGAGAATTGTAAGCGGTACGAATGTTATAAGTGCAACATCATTTGTCACAAGCATTGACGAGAAAAAACATATTATTATGAACATCAGGCATAATTTTCTTATATTTCCTGCTTTTTTCAGAATAATATCAGTAAGCCTTTCAAAAATTCCCGTACTTCTCAGACCTGCAACGGCAAGCATAAGCGAAAAAAGCTGTATAAGCACCGTCCTGTTGCAGTATCCTGCATATTCACCGTCAGGCGGTACAATGAACATAGTAATCACCGCTGCAATAAAAGCTATAACAAGAACAGGCTGTGCCTTGAAAAATAATTTTATTTTTTTAATCATATATCATATCTCCTTTTATTTGCCTATATGATGATAACGCAAATTCAGGCATTTGTCAATGAAAATATGAAAATTTTTGTAAATTATTCAGAATAATACTTGACAAATCAGAAAAAACAGTCTATAATTTTAATTGTAAGTATGTTGTGTCTTTCTCCCTGTAAGGGGACGACAGCGAAAATTATAATACAAACACATTTTTTTCATATTTCACATTTACGTTATATGAATCATACATCACCCCTGACGGGGACGTAAGAAAAATGGACGGGGTATGCCGTCCTTTTTTTGTATTTATTTTCAGGAGGAAATTATGGATATAAAAAAAGCTGTTCTGAAACAGTTAGCTGTTTCTGAGGGAGAATATATTTCAGGTGCAGCCCTTGCAAGAAATATGGACGTGAGCAGGAATGCCGTCTGGAAAACCGTCAAAAGCCTCGAAAATGACGGATTTTTAATAGAATCAGTTACCTCAAAAGGTTACAGACTTTCAGAACATAATAATAAACTCAATGAAGAAATAATAAAGTCCTTTGAAAAATCAGACAGAAATATTATCGTACTCAATGAAGTCGGTTCAACAAACGACTATGCAAAAAAACTCGCCTCGCAAAATGCGGAAAACGGTACTGCCGTGATAGCTGACCGCCAGACCGCAGGAAAAGGCAGAATGGGCAGGAATTTTGTATCTCCCTCAGGCTGCGGAGTCTATATAAGCATAATAACAAGACCAAAGTTCGGCATAGAAACAGCTTCCCTCATAACATCAGCCGCCGCCTGTGCAGTTGCAAACGCTGTTGAAAGTCTCTGCGGTGAAAGAGTCAGTGTAAAATGGGTAAATGATTTGTACATGAACGGCAAGAAAATATGCGGAATACTCACAGAAGCTTCAATGGGTCTTGAAATGAAATCCCTCGACTATGCCGTAATAGGCATAGGCGTAAATGTCAGAAAAAATTATGAATTTGATGACGAACTCCGTCAGAGGGCATCTTCAATTGAAGAATGTACAGGCAGAAAAATTGACCGCAACCGTCTTTGCGCCGAGATACTCAGACAAACTGACATTTACCTCGAAAATATTGAAAGCCGTGAATATCTCAGGGAATACCGCAGACGTGAAATTCTTACAGGTCACAAAATAACTGCAAATACGGGAAATACCTGCATAGAAGGTATTGCAGAAGGGATTGACGACAATGCAAATCTTATAGTAAGACTTTCAGACGGAAAAATTATGCATCTCGGCTCAGGGGAGGCTAATTTATGCCGTTTTGCGGAATAATATAGAGAAAGGAAATTTTATATGTTATTGTTTATAAATGCCTGCACAAGAAAAAATTCAAGGACAAAAAGACTTGCAGACTGTCTGCTGAAAACGCTTGGTCTGCCTTATGAAGAATTAAAAATTACAGATTGCGAATTTGACAGGGCTGATGAAGATTTTCTCATTAAAAGAGATGAAATTTTAAGACATGGAGATTTTGAAAAGCTTAAATATGCAAAACAGTTTGCCGAAGCGGATAAAATTGTTATTGCTGCACCTTTCTGGGATTTATCATTTCCCGCTGTCCTGAAAACATATATTGAACAGATAAACGCTGTGGGAATAACTTTCAGATATACACCGCAGGGTACACCCGAAGGGCTGTGCAGGGCAGACGACTTTATTATGTTACGACAATAGGAGGAGATTTTTTCCCTGAAATCTATGGTTTCGGCTATATAAAGGCTCTGGCGGAAAATTTCTACGGGATTGAAAATGTTGAACTGATTAAAGCATCAGGACTTGACATCGAAGGCACAGATACAGAAAAGATACTGCTTGACTGTGAAAAGGATATTATCCGCAGATTTCAGCCGAATAAATAAAAAAGTCCCGAAACATCTTTGTTTCGGGACTGAATTTTTATCAATATAATGTCAGCTGTTCATACCGATTTCAATAGCCTTGAAATTATTGGGGATAAGCGCAGCCTTTTTGGGAGGAACTACCTTTTCGATAGCTTTTTTCATTGTATCGAGGGAGCATATTTCAGTTTCTTTAAGAAGTTTTCCGAGGAGGATAATGTTTGAACCGCCCTTTAAAGCGTTATCGTCAGCAAGCTGCTGTGACGGGATACCGAAAAGCTGTATATCAGTTCTGTCAGTAGCCGCCTCAATAAGAGTGCTGTCGAAAAATACTTTTCCGCCTGCACGGACTTCGGGTACGAATTTATCAAATGAGGGCTGATTCATAACAATGAGTATATCGGGAGTGAGTACAAGCGGAGAGCCTATCGGTTCATCGGAAATACATACGGAACAGTTACAGGTACCACCACGCATTTCAGGACCGTAGGAGGGAAGCCATGAAAGCTCCTTATTGTCCATAAGACCGCAGTATGCGAGGATTTTTCCTGCGAAAAGGATACCCTGTCCGCCGAATCCTGCGAGAAGTATTTCAGTAGTAGCCATTATTCCTCTCCTCCTTCCTTTTTCGGGAATACTCCTTCTTCAACGTCCTTGTAAACGCCGAGAGGATAGTAAGGTATCATTTCGTCCTGAAGTCTCTTTATAGCCTCAATAGGAGTAAGACCCCAGTTTGTGGGGCAGGTTGAGAGAACTTCGACTATTGAGAAGCCCTTGCCTGCTTTCTGGTTTTCAAAAGCCTTGCGTATAGCTTTTTTAGCGTTTCTGATATGGGGAACGCTGTCAACGGCAACTCTTTCCGCATAGGCAGTACCTGTAAGCTGTGAGAGCATTTCACAGACTTTAACGGGATAGCCTGCGAGTTCGGGACTTCTTCCGAAAGGAGTTGTCTGAGTTACCTGACCGGGGAGAGTTGTAGGAGCCATCTGACCGCCTGTCATGCCGTAGATAGTATTGTTTATGAAGATTACAACGATATTTTCGCCTCTTGTGGCAACGTGAACAGTTTCGGCAGTACCGATAGCGGCAAGGTCGCCGTCACCCTGATATGTAAATACGAACTTATCAGGATTAGTTCTCTTTACGCCTGTGGCAACTGCGGGCGCACGACCGTGAGCAGCCTCAATCATATCGCAGTTAAAATAATCGTAAGCCATAACCGAACAGCCAACGGGACATACTCCGATTGTATCGCCCTCTATGCCCATTTCGTCAATTACTTCGCAGAGTATGCGGTGTACGATACCGTGAGTACAGCCGGGGCAGTAGTGGGTGGGAATATCTATAAGAGCCTTAGGTCTTTCAAATACAACAGCCATTAAAGTGTACCTCCTAACTTCTTGATTTGTTCAAGAACTTCAACAGGTGTTGGGATAACTCCGCCTGTTCTTCCGTAAAATTCAACGGGCTTTGAGCAATTTATAGCGAGTCTTACATCGTCAACCATCTGACCCATAGACATTTCGACGCTGAGGAGTTTCTTAGCGGATTTTGCAGCCTCGTTAATTTCCTTTACGGGGAAAGGCCATAAAGTCTTGGGGCGGAAAAGACCTGCCTTTATACCGAGTTCTCTTGCGGAATTTACGGCAGATTTTACAACTCTTGCGGTTGCACCGAAAGCACAGAGAAGAATATCACAGTCCTCAGTGATATAGAGTTCGGCTTCTGTTTCGGTTTCCTTGATTATATCATATCTCTTGTATCTGTCAACGATAGATTTTTCGAGTTCATCGGGTTTAAGGTAGAGGGAATTGATGATATGGTGTTCTCTCTTGTTCTTATGACCGTTTGCAGCCCAGCCGCTCTTGTCGTAGGCATCGGGATTTATTTCGGGGAATGATACGGGTTCCATCATCTGACCGAGCAGACCGTCAGCGAGAATCATAGCAGGCATACGGTATTTATCGGCACGGTCGAAAGCCTTTACAACGTAGTCAACCATTTCCTGAACAGATGCGGGGGCATATACGAGGAGCTGGAAATCACCGTGACCGAGAGCCTTTGTAGCCTGCCAGTAATCAGCCTGAGAGGGCTGTATGCCGCCGAGACCCGGACCGCCTCTTTGAACGTTGATGATAACTGCGGGGAGGTCTGAACCTGCTATATAGGAAACGCCCTCGCTTTTGAGTGATACTCCGGGGGAAGATGAAGATGTCATGGCTCTCACGCCTGTTGAAGCTGCACCGAGAACCATATTTATAGCGGCGATTTCTGATTCTGCCTGTAAGAATACACCGCCTGCCTTATGCATACGTTTAGCCATATAAGCGGCAAGTTCAGTCTGAGGTGTAATGGGATAACCGAAGAAACATTTGCAGCCTGCTCTTATAGCGGCTTCGGCAAGGGCTTCGTTACCCTTCATAAGATTTCTTTCCAAAACTTAACAATCCTTTCAAAATTTATTTTTCAACAGTAATAGCGCAGTCGGGACACATCATAGCACACATAGCGCAGCCGATGCATTTTTCCTCATCTGTACAAACAGCATAGAAATATCCTTTTTTGTTGCGTTTCTCTTTCTGGAGAGATACTATATTTTTCGGACAGGCTGTTGTACAGAGAGCGCAGCCCTTGCAGCGTTCGGTGATAACTGTCATCTTAGCCATTTTCACACTTCCTTTCGGCATGATTCAAAATTATGATTTATCTTTCCCACAAGGGTTTGACATAAACTCTCACGGGGAAAATATCTTTTGTTTTCACCTGCATGGCGATATTTTCGGGGCAGGTGGTAAATTCAAGGGGCAGACCTGTTTTTTCGGAAATTTCCCTTGCAAAGTCAGCGGAGCTGTCGACAATTTCGGCATCTGTTTCGTTTCCGAGGTTGGTATTGTTTACAATTGCAGTATGTTTCATACGGGCAGCGGCTTCTATCTCATACATGAGAGTTATTGCAGCATCGGGATTATCGGTTAAATATCTGCGCTGATTTATGACATAGAGCATATCGACATTATCCCACATACTGAGGAGTGCGCCCGAATATCTTCCGAGGGCAGCCGCACCTGCATCATCACCGCCGACATCAATTATAAGGCAGTCCTCACTTTTTGCGAGCTGTTCAACATCGAACTGAATGGAGGGGACATCGAGGTTAGTATTTGCGAAATCGGGGGCGATTAATTTTATATTGTTTTCTTCAAAGAGGTTTCGGAAATCCGTGGTACGGAAATAAGGATTAACCAAATCGAGGTCAACGACAGCGGCAGATTTTCCTTCTGCTGCGGCTTTGAGGGCGAGGTTTACGGAGAGGTTTGTTTTGCCTGAGCCGTAATGTCCTGTAATAATTGTAATTCTTTTCATAATAACCTTTCACTTTCAAAAAAGTTTCCGAAACATATTATAACACATCTTTCCGACAAATGCAAGTATTTTAAAATGTATAATTCATACAAATAAAGATTGTTATAATAATTTACTCAAAATATAAATTCTTCAAAAAAAATAAAAAAACTTTAATATATTGTAAAAAAATATTGTATTTTTATATGATTTGTGATATAATATGAGTAACATTTTTTTCTTAAAGGAGAATATTATGGAACAGAAATCTATTAAACCGCCCGTTGAAGTACGCTATGCCGATGAACTCGCTGCACTCAAAGCCGCAGATACGGGTAAAAAGCCCGAAAACTGGATACTTTCCCCGAAAGCTGTAAGAACTTTCATTCTCGGCGGAAAAATCAAAACCCCTGACGGTACAAAGGAAATCGCAAGAAAATTCTACGGAAATGATGCTCTCGTTGAACGCTGTATAATTACTCTTGCAGGCAGCCGTGGACTTATGCTTGTCGGAGAACCGGGTACTGCAAAGACTATGCTTTCGGAACTTCTTTCAGCCGCCTGCTGCGGAACAAGTACCAACACTGTTCAAGGTACGGCAGGAACTACCGAGGATATGATAAAATATAGCTGGAACTATGCCCTGCTCCTTTCAAAAGGACCGTGCAGGGAAGCACTTGTCCCCTCACCGCTTCTTATAGGAATGGAAAAGGGAATTTTCGCACGTTTCGAGGAAATAACCCGTACACCTGCCGAAATTCAGGACAGCTTAATTTCCGTAATGAGTGACCAGATTCTGAATATCCCTGAACTTGGTGATGACGGACTTGTGCTTGCACGTTCGGGATTCAATATAATCGGTACTGCAAATACCCGTGACAAGGGCGTAAACGAAATGTCGGGAGCTTTGAAAAGACGTTTCAACTTTGAAACTGTTGAACCCGTAAAGGACGTAAGACTTGAAAAGGAAATCATTATCAGAGAGGCTCAGAATCTTGCTGCCGCAGGTCATATAGATATGCCCATTGATACAGATGCCGCTGAACTCCTTGCAGTTACATATCATGAACTCAGAGAGGGCGTTACCTCTGAGGGAACTATTGTTGAAAAGCCCTCAGCAGTTATGAGTACCGCCGAAGCCGTATCCGTATTCTATCAGACCATAAGCCATGCATGGTATTACGGGGACGGAAAGACAGATGTAAAAATACTCACCGAAAATCTTCTCGGTGCGGTATGCAAGGAAAATAAAGATGACCTCGAAAAATTAAAGGCATATTTCAGAACCGCAGTAAAGGAAAAAAGCAGCAAGGTTGGTGGATTATGGAAAGAATACTCCGAAACAGCGAAAATCCTGAAATAATCCCCTGTGATTTTTCCGCACCGCTTTTATTTTATCCCATACGTCACCACAGCCCTGCGTGTTCATTTCAGCTTGTAAGGACGATAGAGGAATACAAGCCCGATATAATTCTTATAGAAGGTCCTGAAAATGCAAACGAACTTATTCCCGTCCTTACAGATGAAAATACAAAACTCCCTGCGGCAATCTACTATTTTTACAAAGATGTCAAAAAACTTGTAAGCGATGATGCAGAAGATTATAAATGCTATTATCCTTTCTTATATTCTTCTCCCGAATACAATGCGCTTATTGAGGCTAAGAAATTAAATATCCCTGCAAAGTTCATTGATTTGCCGTACTGCGAAATTCTCATAGCGACAGCAGAAAATAATGGTCTGCGTAAAGATTCCGACAAGCACAGCTACGCAGATGACTCATATCTGAAAAAAAACCGTTTCTATGAAAAAGTATGCGAAAAGACAGGTTTAAGGTCATTCGAGGAATTTTGGGAAAAGTATTTTGAAACGGATGGAATTTTCAGAACTCCGCAGGAATTTATAAAACAGATGCATACTTACTGCATACTTACAAGAAATGACGTTTCAGATGAACAGTTAAAGGCTGACGGCACTTCCGCCCGTGAAAGTCATATGGCGGTAAGGATTCTCGAAAGTATGCAGGAATATAAGCGTGTACTTGTTGTGACAGGAGGTTTCCACAGCAAGGGATTATATGAACTTGTGAACAGCGGTAAAAAAATAAAGTCCCCACGCCTGCATAAACTGCCCGAAACAAATCACGGCTGTTTCCCCATGGCATATTCATATGAAGCCGCTGATGCACTTCACGGCTATGCATCAGGTATGAGCTATCCTTATTTCTATGACTGCATAACTCAGAAACTCCTTGAAACCAATAATCCCGAAAACGTCTACAACAGCACAACACTTGATTTTCTTGTAAAGACCCAGAAAGCAACTGTAAAGAAAGATATCCCCGTAACAATCTCCGATATAACATCAGCACATACTCTCATGAACGGTCTTGCGGCTCTGAGAAATACAAGAGAATGTGGAATATCCGAACTCTTTGACGGTGTGACAAGCACTTTCATAAAGGGCGAAAAAACTGTATCTTCATCAATACCCCTCGATATACTCGCAAAACTCGCAACAGGAAATAAAATAGGCGAAATAGGTGACAAATCCCATGTTCCGCCCCTTATAACCGACTTTGAAAAGAACTGCAAAAAACTCGGCATAAAATATGAAACTGCCGTTCCGAAAGATGTTGAACTTTCTCTTTTCACTTCTGCAAAGGGCATGGAGACAAGCCGTTTCCTGCACAGAATGGAATTTCTTGAAACGGAGTTCGCAAGAATGACAAAAGGTCCTGACCTGCATAACAATAAGGACAGAAGCCGTGTGCGTGAGGAATGGAAATACAGAAGAACTCCCCATGTTGATTCCTGCCTTATCGACCATACAACGGACGGCTTTACCATTGAAGAAGCGTGTTCATCTGTTGCCGCAAGAAAATTAATGGCTGAAAGACGCTGCGAAACTGCCGCACAGACTGCGGTTGACTGTTTCCTTATGGGAATACCCATGCATGATGCCGAACTCACGCAGATAGAAGATATTTTAATCAATGACGGTGATTTCTTTTCAGTCGGCAACGGTATGCACAGTTTTGAAATACTGTACAGCTTACAGAATTTATACGGCTTTGAAGATGCGTCCTCGCTCGCACATATCACACGCTGTTTTGACAAGCTTATATCAGCACTCCCGTCAATGGCGAATACTCCTCCCGACCGTGCAGATGACTGCATAAAAATCATGAAATATATGTACGGCATAACAGGAAATATCCTCCCCGAAAGACTTGAATATTTCAGACAGGCTCTTATAACAATGTCCGAATCAGATGTAAAAGAACCCTCCGTATACGGTGCAGTCATGGGTATTCTCTATTCGATAGAACCCGAAATGAGGGATAATGCCGAAAATGCAATGAAAGGCTATCTGAAAGGCAGTCCCGATATTAAAAAACAAGGTGCGGAATATCTCAAAGGTCTTTTCGGTACGGCAAGGGATATAGTCCTTATTGATGACAGATTCCTGAAAATGACAGATGAACTCATTCAGGGCATGGACTATGAAGATTTCCTTGAAATACTCCCCTCTTTAAGGCTTTCATTCAGCTATTTCACTCCGAATGAAATTCAGTCAACCGCTGAAATTATCGCAGATATGTACGATTCCGACAAGGAAAATATAACCGATATGCCCGCAGTTGATGAAAGGCTTTTCCTTTTCGGAGAAAAACTCGACAGGGAAATATTTACTTTAATGGGAAAGGAGAGTATGCTTGAATGAACGAAATAAATTCATCTAATGCTGTAAACCGCTGGCGACTTATTCTGGGCGGACTTTCCGACAGACAGCTTGAATTTACGGGAAGTGAGAGGGATATACAGAGTTTTCGGGATATGGAACAGCTGCTCGATTACCTTTACAGCAGGGCGCAGGGTGATGATGTCAGAAGTGAGGACAGAAAAGGCAGTCTCGACAAAACTCAGCTTACAGCCGCCAAATGGATTACAAAGGTGAGAACGCTTTTCCCGAAACAAACTGCCGAAGTCCTCGAAAAACACGCCCTCGAAGAATTTAATATGACTGAACTTCTCACTGATAAAAAAATCCTTGAACAGATGAAACCCGATATGAATCTGCTTAAAACTGTTCTCCAGCTTAAACATCTCATGAAAGGCGAAGTCCTCGAAACTGCAAAGATGATTGCAAAAAAAGTCGCTGACGAACTCAGACAGAAACTCGAAAACGATATAAGACGTTCCATTCTCGGACGTATAGACCGCAACAGTTCCAGTCCCGTACATTCCGCAAGAAATCTCGACATAACAAAAACTATCCGCAGAAATCTCAAAAACTACAATGCCGAACTCGATAAGATTATATTGCAGGATATATATTTCAGCAACCGTGTAAAGAAATATAACAACAAGCGTGTAATCATAGCCATTGACGAAAGCGGTTCAATGACAGGCTCTATAATATACAGTGCCGTAATGGCGCAGATAATCTCAAATCTCCCCTTTGCTGAAATAAAACTGGTTATCTTTGATACAAGTATAGTTGACCTCTCGGAGCAGGCTGATGACCCTGCACAGATACTTATGAGCGTACAGCTCGGAGGCGGTACGAATATCGGAAAAGCCCTCGCCTACTGCGAACAGCTTATACAGACTCCTGCACATACCTGCGTGCTTGTGGTGACGGACTTGTATGAGGGCGCACCTGAAAAATATCTCCTGAATACAAGCAAGAATATAATTGAAAGCGGTGCAAAGTTAAGCTACCTGACCGCACTCGATGAGGAGGCTAACGCTTCATTTGACCGTCATCTCGGACAGAAACTCGCTGATATGGGCGCATTTGTAGGCGCACTCACTCCCGAACAGCTCGGTGACTATATCGGCAGAATATTTTCGTGAACAATATCCTGACAAAAGGCAAACTGTAAGGATAGTAAGTATATAACCTTATTCTTACTTCTCTTTAAAAAAAAAAATAATATAAAGATATGTATTTCAGGCATTATCCTTACTTATCCTTACAAAAAATATAAAAGACAGGAGGAGATAATTTGAACGAAGTTAAAAAGGCTGTTATATCAGCAGATGAAGATTCCCTCATTGCCCTCGCAAACAAGGGAATATATAAACGTGCCTGCAAGGATATTGACGGGATTAAACCCGAATTTACCGAAAATCAGGACAGTATAAGCGTATCAGTGGGCGGTGAGACTGTAACCGTCAAATCTCCGCTTTCGGAATCTCAGTGTTCCTGCGTTTCAAGAACGGTATGCCGTCATATCATAGGCGCAATAGTTCTCCTGAAAGACGCTTTCAAGGACGAAGCCGTCCCCGAAACAGAAGAAGATACAACCCCCACAGAATCTGCGGAAGATGCAAAATCCCCCGAAATCCCCGAAACTCAGGTTAAAAAAGATGACAAAAAATCAGAAAAAGATGAACTCTCCGAAAAGGATATCGCTAAAATAAACGCCTGCGCCCGTCAGTCACTCAATATACTCGGTGATATAATAAAACGTGGTCTTGTGCGTATTCCCGAATCAGCCCCTGAAAACCTTGAAATCGCTGCGGTACAGTGCCATTCACTGAAAATGGCAGACGCAGAACGTGCCCTGCGTGACCTCGGCGGAAGACTGAGCGACTGCATTGAAAGGCGTGCATCTTTCAGCATGAAATTATTTACCGAAAAATTCTACAACTGCATTAAAATGCTGACGGCTCTTTCAAAAAATGATATAACATCTGACGACCTCGGAGTGTTCCGTGAAAAATATGAAACATACAAGGGCAACTTAACTATTCTCCCCATAGGTCAGAGAACTGTCGCAGGCGGTGAATATGAGGGCGAAATATATTATTTTCTCAATATGGACGAGGATTCGGAACAGAGATTTCTCACTGTATCGGATTTAAGACCGACTTTCTATGAAGTGTCCGCATACAGACGGTTTACCCCAAGAGTTACACCGTGGGGAATGGGAAATCCCCTCAGCAGTATGATGCGTTCAAAAATGGTTCTCGGAAACGCTAAAATAAATAATGGCAAAATTTCTACTTCTCAGGAAACTCAGCTCCTCATGCAGACAAAAGCTGACCTCAACTGCAACGAAATCAGAAATATAACCTATATGGATTTCAGAAAGATAATAATTGACATCTACGAAGCAAATCCGCAGAATGAAGCTGAATCATTGGTTTTCGTACACCCTGCCAAATGCGTATCCGCTGATTTCGACAAGTATTCCCAGACTTACAATATGATAATTGAGGACTTCAACGGCAGACAGGTTACAGTATCCGCCCAGTACCGTGCGGAAACTAAAAAATTTATCGAACTCCTCGAAAAAACAGGGGAATCCATGCTCAAAAATCCCGAAAAGAATTATACAATTCTCGCCTCTGCATATATATCTGACGGAAAACTGAAACTTTTCCCCATAGATATTTATGACTTCATAGATACCTATGAATCGGAAGATTATGAACTCCCCGAAGAATATGCCGATGCAGAAAAAAATATTCCGTTCTGTTCGGTTATACTCGATATTCTCGGCAGGATTCAGGACAGGCTCGAAATAACTCTCCAATGCGGTTTGCAGTCGGATTTGAAAAATGACCATAAACTTGAAAATCTTTCATTCAATTACGGTCTTAAAGGACTGAGCATACTGACGGCTGGCTTCATGTCATCTGCGGAAGTATACCGCCACGGAACGGATAATGTTATTGAAGATATCCTCCGTGATATGTGCAGTCTTGAAGAATATATAAATCTCACAAGAAAAAAACTCGAAACATTGTCGGCATTGTTCAACTGCTGACGGAAAGGAAATTTTTATGCTTTACAATGTTGGTGCTATGAGTTTTGACGAACTCGAAAAAACTCTCCTTGAACTTGGATTCTACGATGAATCCGTAAAAAACGGCATTGCCTACCTTAACCTCGAAAACGAAAGAGATGATTCTCTCCTCGAAAATGTCAGAACTCAGGAAATCCCTGCAAAATTCAACAATGACTGGAAACTGAGACAAAATTTTTACAATGCTGTCAAAAAGGAAATAGCTAAGAAAAAAGATGCAGAATTAAACAAGAGATTCATTCTTTTCATATACAAACTCACAGGCTGTTACTTTGCAAACTTTATAATCTATACAGATTTCGTCAAAAGCCGTGACGACCTCATGAAAAAATTAAAAGAAACTCTCCCCGAAAAATATGGTGATGACGCAGATGCAGTATATCTTTCGATATTCATGCAGTATATGGGATATAACGGAAATTTCAGGGACTTTCTTGACAATTCCGCTGAAACGTTCCTCAGAGCCGCAGAATATGCCATGAAATCAAGCAGTGAAACGGCTGCCATGTGCGCTCTTGTCGCCCTCGACAAAACTCCTCTTGATACAGACAAAAATTCAGAGATTATAAAAAAATCTCTCGATATAATCAACAAAACTACAAACAACGGTGTATTTATCCATAATGCCACAAAGCTTATTGCAATTGGTGAGGGTTCATATTTTTCAGATGATTTCAGGAAAATATTCAGGACTGAAATTGTAAAATCCTATCCTGCCGTTACCGAAAGACTTTTTGCATTGCAGATTAACCATGACAGAATACTTGACTTAATCGCAGATATGCCCGAAGTTGTAACCGCTTCATCAAATTACATATCATCTGTTGCAAAGTGGGCATATACATTTGCCAAGGGAAGTGCAAAGAAACATATTGCCGTACTTGCCGAAAAATATACAGACCACTATATCAATGTCATGAAAGCCACTGAGGATTCGGCTGTCGCTGACATGATGTACAAAACACTCTGCGAAGTAAAACCCGATTCAGCCCCCAATCATGACGAAATAAAGGAAATCGCAAGGCGCAGGATTGCAGGAAGTATAGCCTCCCTTTACAGCAAGGGTCTTGATGTAAAGGCATACCTTATGGGAAAAGCTGACCTTGAAAGCATTTTCGATGATATCGTAAAGGAAAAACCTCGATATACCCAGTGGGGCGGAAGTAATCCGTACTATTCCACATACGGTGCAGATGACTTTTTAAGAAGATGCATTGTTGTACTTTCCCCCACACTCAACGGCTATAATTCAGCCCTCGAAAGAGAAACAGGCTTCAAATTCAAGGGAAATGAAGAAAAATTCGTTGAAATTCTCTTTGAAGAAAAACTCCCTGCCGACTACATCATGAAAGTGCTTTTTGAAATGATTGACGGGGTTTATTATAAAGATTCCGCTATGGAAAATACTTTAAAGGGTACAAGAAAATATGCAGACCTTATCGCTGCGCTTGATGTAAGAAAAGAACCTGTAATCTGCCGTCAGATTTACGTTCTTACAATAGGTGTATATCCCGAAAAATACAAGGACAAAATCATTGAATATGCAGGCGATTCAAGTCAGGCTGTGAGAAATGTTGTCATAAATATAATCGCCGAACAGAAGGAATGGAAAATGGATATAATAAATTTCCTCAAATCAAAAAAAGCTGCCCTGCGTGATTTGGCTGTTTCCATAATGGCTAAACAAGGTACTAAAAATTACAGTTCCGAACTCGAAACAGCTTTTGAAACGGAAAAATCCGAAAAATTAAAAACCCGTATCGCTTCACTCCTGAATATAAACTACGGTGAAAAAGTTTCCGAAGAAACCGAAACTGTCGATATAATTACTGAACTCACTAAAAACAATAAGAATAAAAAAGTCGCATGGCTTTTCAAAGACCCTTATAAGCCCGTAAGACTTATAAACGGTGAAATTGCTGACGAAAAACATTTGCAGGCTCTGCTCCTCTGCTATTCCGCAAACGCAGGAGATATAAACCCCGCAAGAGATACTGTCGCAGATATGCTCAACAAAGATGATGTTGAAAAATTTGCCTCCGAAGCTTTCGGAAGATGGCTCGCAAGCGGTGCTGCCGCAAAGGATAAATGGATTCTCTATTTCGCAGCAATTCATGGCGGAAACGAAATGATAAACACCCTTATGCACTGCATAAAGGAATGGTCTGAAAATATGCGTGGTGCTATTGCATCAGAAGCTGTAATGGCTCTCGCTATGAACGGCAGTTCCCTTGCCCTCATGAATGTAGACGCTATGGCAAGAAAATACAAAAATAAACAGGTAAAAGGTGCTGCCAAGAACGCTCTAAATAATGCTGCCGAAAAACTCGGTATCACCTCCGAGGAACTCGCTGACAGAATCGTTCCCGATATGGGCTTTGATGATAAAATGTGCCGTGTTTTTGATTACGGAAAACGTCAGTTCAAAGTATATCTCACTCCCGAACTTGAAATAGAAATTTTCAACGGTGAAAAGAAAGTCAAGTCCATGCCTAAACCCGGCGCAAATGATGACAGCGAAATTGCTGAAAAATCTTACGCTGAATTTAAGGAAATGAAAAAACAAATGAAAAACGTTGTCACCAATCAGAAGGCAAGACTTGAATATGTTCTCATGTGCGACAGAAAATGGACTGCCGAAAACTGGGAAAAACTTTTCGTAAAGAATCCCGTTATGCACTGCTTTGCAATCGGTCTTATCTGGGGAATCTATGAGGACGGCAAACTCGTTTCAAGTTTCCGCTATCTCGATGACGGAAGTTTCACAACCTCCGATGAGGACGAATTTGAAATCCCCGAAAACGCAAGCATAGGTCTTGTTCACCCGATTGAACTTGAAAATGATGAAATTGAAGCATGGAAGGAACAGCTTTCCGACTATGAAATAACTCAGCCTTTCCCGCAGATTTCAAGACAGGTTTTCAGAATGACCGATGAAGAAAAAAATCAGACCGACTGTATGCGTTTTGACGGAATTGATATAATGAATTATACTCTCCTCAGCAAGATGACAAAATTCGGCTGGTATAAGGGTGACGCTCAGGACGCAGGTGCTTTTTATGAGTTTTACAGAAGCGATATTTCGTCCGTTGAAAAGGATAAGGACGGCAAAAATATCTATAAGGGCTACTATGCGGAAATAAGCTTCTCAGGTATGTATATCGCTGCCTATGACATGGAGCAGGAAGAAGTCGAAATCGGAAAACTCTGTTTCTTTACTCCGTCAAGAGGTGTAATAAACGGTGGTAAGCTGAAAATGAAAGACGTAAACGAACGCTATTTCAGCGAAGTAATTTTACAGCTTACACAGACTGTCGGAAATCAGACCGAATAAAAAAAATCCCCCTTGCAAAAGGGGGTTTTTTACTGTGAAAATCAACAGCGCAAATAAGATAAATATAGAAGGGGAATTGGGGGATTACTTAATCCGATTATTATTATATTTAATAAGTCTTAAAATAATCTTAAATTTCCCATTTATCGCAGAGTTTATTTATTTTTTCAGCCATACGGCGCATATCTGCGTTAGCCCTGCCCGAAGATGCCTTGATAAGCTTGTAAAGCCTTTCGGAAGCTGAAAGAAGCTGGTCATAGGTCGGATTGTTATTTGCGGCTTTATGCTTTATTATCGGGACGGGCTGTGCCTCATAGGTTATTTCACCGCTTATCAAATCGAACTCCGTACCGCTGTAAGGTGCATATGCATCAAAACCAAATTCATTCCTTAATTTTTCCGCAAAGCTGTCAGCAGAAGACGCTTCACCATGATTGATAAAATATTTTTTAACGCCCTGAACTGACTGCGCCCATTTTACAAGACCGTTCATGTCGGCATGACCGCTTATTCCGGGGAGCTGTTTTATTTCAGCGGCAACATATACGGTTTCACCGAAAAGCTTTACTTTTTCCGCACCGTCAACAATACTTCTGCCTATGGTATTCATAGCCTGATATCCGACAAAAAGAATTGTATTTTCGGGTATCCAGAGATTATGTTTAAGGTGGTGCTTTATGCGTCCTGCCTCGCACATACCGCTTGCGGAAATTATAACTTTGGGTCTTGTATCGCTGTTGATAGCCCTTGATTCGTCACTGCTTACAGTTCTGATTAAATTCGGGAAACTTATGGGATTTATACCTCTGCGGACGTATGAGAGAGCTTCCTCATCATAACAGCTTTCACGGTTATTTATAAATATGTCCGTAGCCTCGATTGCAAGGGGACTGTCAACATATACGGGGAAATCGTCATGCCCTTTAATTAAATTCTGTTCCTTTATTTTTCTTATGAAGTAAAGCATTTCCTGAGTTCTGCCAACTGCAAAGGACGGAATTATAACACTTCCTCCCCTGTCAAAAGTAGTCTGCAAAACGTCCGCAAGAGATGTCACATAATCTGTCGGGCGGTTATGGAGTCTGTTTCCGTAGGTAGATTCAACAACAGCATAGTCTGCACTGTCAATATACTGCGGGTCACGGATAAGGGGCTGGTTTGTATTTCCGATGTCGCCTGAAAAGACGATTTTTCTTGTCTGACCGTCCTCAGTCATGGTGATGATGATGCTTGACGAGCCGAGGAGATGACCTGCATCACGGAAAAATATTTTTATTCCGTCACAAATTTCATACTCTGTTTCATATTCATGCGGTACAAAAAGCGATACTGCACCGATAGCGTCCTCCATGGTATAAAGCGGCTGATAATCTTCCTCACCACGCCTTTTAGCTTTACGGCTTCGCCATTCAGCCTCAAATTCCTGAATATGTGCGCTGTCAAGGAGCATGACGGAACAGAGATTTGAAGTGGCTTTCGTTGCATGGATTTCGCCTGTGAATCCTCCTGCATACAAAAGCGGGAGCATTCCCGAATGGTCTATGTGTGCATGAGTGAGAAGAACAAAATCTATATCCTGCGGAGGAACGGGGATTTTTGCATTTTCAAAATTATCCTCGCCCTGTTCCATACCGAAATCCACAAGGAATTTTTTTCCGCAGGCTTCAATATAGGTACAGCTTCCCGTAACTTCATGTGCAGCACCGATAAATGTCATTTTCATAAAAAAACCTCCTTATTTAAATTAATCATGCAAATTCTTAACTTATTATCCTGAATGGGGGGAACGCCGCCCTTTGAGCCTTGAATCTCCGTTCACTCCATTCCATTCCGTTCACTCCCGATTCAAGGGGGCGGCTTTTCCCCCCAAGCCCTTTTTAAATTTATTATCCTGAATGGGGGAACGCCGCCCTTTGAGCCTTGAATCTCCGTTCACTCCATTTCATTCCGTTCACTCCCGATTCAAGGGGGCGGCTTTTCCCCCCAAGCCCCCTTTTAATTCTACTTTAAGCCTTGATAAATTCCAAATTAATTTTAAACTCCGAATTTAATGCTTTTATATTATTATAACATATTTTTCTGCGTTTGTCTATAAATATTTATATAATTTTTGAAATATTAAAATTCCCCTTGACAAATTTGTTTTTATGGTGTATAATGTGTAAAGTAATTTTGGATTACACCCCCGAACAGGAGCTTTATTCATGGCAAAACAACTCAAATTCGTTATGCTCCTCGACTGCTACGGTGACCTACTCACCCAGCACCAGAGAAATATAATGGAACTCTACTACTGCGATGACCTCTCACTTGCGGAAATCAGTCAGCCCCTCGGCATTACCCGTCAGGCTGTAAGAAGTATCATCAAAAGAACTGAAGAACTCCTCCTCAATTATGAGGAAAAACTCCGCTTTGCCGAAAAACTCGGAAAAATGAGAGACTGTTTCGACAATATTTCTGCTGTCGCTCAAAATATAAGCGACGAAAATATCAGAAATGCCCTCGCTGAACAGATTTCGGACGCTCTGAAATTACTTTGACTACCGCTGAAAGGAAGATGTGCATGGCTTTTGAAGGACTTTCCGAAAAATTAAACAATGTATTCAAAAAACTCAAATCAAGAGGAAAACTCACGGAAAGTGATGTTAAAGACGCTATGCGTGAAGTAAAACTCGCACTCCTCGAAGCCGATGTAAGCTATAAGGTCGTTAAGGACTTCGTTAAAAAAGTCTCCGAAAGAGCTGTCGGTGAAGATGTCCTCGCAAGTCTTACCCCCGCCCAGCAGGTTATCAAAATCGTAAACGAGGAACTCTGTTCCCTCATGGGCAACAGCAATTCAAGAATAAATTTTGCATCAAAACCGCCCACAGTTATCATGATGTGCGGATTGCAGGGTTCGGGTAAAACTACCCACTCCGCAAAACTTGCAAAACTCCTCAAAAAAGAAGGTCACAGACCCCTCCTTGCTGCCTGCGATATCTACCGTCCTGCCGCTATAAATCAGCTTCAGGTTGTCGGTCAGAAAGCAGATGTCAAGGTCTTTGAAATGGGTCAGATAAGCCCACTCACTATCGCCTCGGAAGCCCTCAAATATGCTAAGGACTACGGTCACGATATTCTCATCATAGATACCGCAGGACGACTCCATATTGATGAAGCCCTCATGCAGGAACTCAAAGATATAAAGGAACTCACAAACCCCACCGAAATTATGCTCGTTGTCGATGCAATGACGGGTCAGGACGCTGTAAACGTTGCCAAAACTTTCGATGAAGCTGTCGGCATTACAAGTATCCTCATGTCAAAACTCGATTCCGATACAAGAGGCGGTGCGGCACTTTCAGTCCTCTCCGTTACGGGCAAACCTATCAAATATGTCGGCATGGGCGAAAAACTTGACGACTTTGAACAGTTCCACCCCGAAAGAATGGCTTCAAGAATCCTCGGCATGGGCGATGTCCTCACCCTCATCGAAAAGGCTGAAAACGTCATGTCCCAGAAAGATGCCGAAAAACTTTCCAGAAAATTCAAGGAAAATACTTTCGATATGGACGACCTCCTCGACCAGATGAAACAAATAAGAAGAATGGGTTCTATGAAATCTATCATAGGTATGCTCCCAGGTGTCGGCGATAAACTCAAAGATGCCGATATAGACGAAAGTCAGCTCGGAAGAATTGAAGCTATCATCACTTCCATGACAAAAGCCGAAAGAGCTAAACCCTCTATCATAAATCCCTCCCGCAAAAAAAGAATCGCAGCAGGTTCAGGCACTAAGGTTGAAGATGTAAACAAACTCCTCCGACAGTTTGAACAGATGCAGAAACTTATGAAACAGTTTACGGGCAAGGGCAGTAAAATGAATATGCGTAAGGCAAGAAAAGCTATCGCAGGTATGAATTTCGATAAAATGGCTGGCAAAGGCGGCGGAAATATACCGTTCTAAATTATGTTTCAGAAAATATTCGCAATACTCGCAGGAGTGTTCTGCATATGTGCCTCTTATTACAACTGGGACTGGTTCTTTGAAAATATGAAAGCACAGCCTTTTGTTAAATTATTCGGCAGAGAGGGCGCAAGAACTTTCTATACCGTACTCGGAGCTGTTCTCATGATTTTAGGATTTTTTATATGTTAAGCTATGATTACAAATGCAGACATAATATAAAAGGTCATAAAACTTTAATCGGTTTCCTTATGTGGGTAATCGGCGCAGTTATAATACTCGCAGTGAGCAGAAAAGGTCTGCTTTCACTGATAACAGACAATAAAAAAATATGCATGATAATTCGTGTTACAGGATATATTTTCGGCTTGACAGCAATGATACTGTCGTGGACAGTCGATGATATTATTGAATAGATTTCAATGCGGTCTCCCGCCGCTTGATATACAAGAAATTTTTTCGGAGGTGATGATAATGGCAGTTAAAATAAGACTCAGAAGAATGGGTGCTAAAAAAGCTCCTTTCTACCGTGTGGTTGTCGCTGATGCAAGATACCCCAGAGACGGAAGATTCGTTGAGGAAATCGGTTTCTATGACCCCACCAAAGAGCCGTCAGTTGTTAAAATTGACGCTGACAAGGCTAAGGACTGGATTGCCAAGGGCGCACAGCCTACGGATACAGTAAAGGTTCTTCTTAAAAAGGAAGGCATACTTTAATTGTTAAAAACTGCAAAACAGAGGGAGGACAAGCGTCCAAGCCCTCTCGTTTGCGGAATTATGGAGGATTTAATAATGAAAGACTTACTTTATGCTATCGCAGCAGGTCTTGTTGAAGACAAGTCCGCTATCAAAATCGTTGAGGACGAACCCGATGCAGAAGGCGTTATCGTTTTCCACCTTTCAGTAGCTCCCGATGATATGGGCAGAGTTATAGGCAAGCAGGGCAGAATCGCAAAGGCACTCAGAACTATCATGAGAGCAGGTGCTGCAAAGAGAGACCTTAAAGTTTCTGTCACTATCGAAGAATAATGCAGAAAAACCGCTGTTTATCAGCGGTTTTTTCATATATAAGCTATGATAAAAAAATTGCTCAATCCGCAGACCTGCGAAAAATGTAAGCTGTGCTGTGTATTTGATATCTATGATATATGGAATACTCCGATATTTTCTGAAAATATGAAAAATAAAATAATCTCTTTCAGCCCGCAGTCCGAATTTATCCGTAAGGACGGGGGATATATTTTCAAAGCCGAAAATACCGATTCATACGGAAATTTCAAATGTCCCGCCCTTTCAGAAAAAGGCTGTATTCTCGGTGATGACAAGCCTTTTATATGCCGTATATTCCCGTATATGATAATGGAACTGAATGGAATGAAAGTAATAACCGCCGCTTCGGTATGCAGTGAATTTTATAACCGTCCGCTGTCTCAGCTTGTCGGTTTCCTTAAAGACGGGCTTGCAGATGAAATATTTTCCCATGCAGATGCATACCCTGAAATAATAAGACCATATAATGAAAATTATCCTATACTTCTGATTCATAATTAAAAATCCCCTTTTCAGGGGATTTTTTTAATATCCGTAATAATTCGGGTCATATGCATACGGGTCAGCGTATGCATTGGGGTCATATATATTCGGGTCAGCGTATGCATTCGGGTCATACAGATTCGGGTCAGCATATGCATTCGGGTCATATATATTCGGGTCGGCATATTCATTCTGTGAATTGTCCGCATACGGAACAGAATTATTATCCACATCGGGATTATTCACATCAATATTATTTACATCTGTATTATCTTCGGGCTTTTCCTGTTCGGGACTGTATATAACGCCTGAGGTATTGAGATATTTTGCAGGGTCATCATGAACACCGAGATAACGCACTTCAAAATGACAGTGAGGACCTGTTGAATCTCCTGTTGAACCAACAAGACCTATGAGCTGTCCTCTTGTGACATATTGTCCTTCCGTTGCCACAACATAACTCATATGACCGTAAACTGTCTGATAGCCGTTGAGGTGGTCTATCATGACTACATTTCCGTAGCCGCCTGCATTCCAGCCTGCCGTTACGATATAGCCGTCATCTGCGGCATAGATATTTGTGCCTGAATCTGCGGCAATATCAAGACCCATATGATTTCTGTTACTGATAAATACATCGCTTATCCAGCCGCCGTTTACGGGCCATGCGAACTGTCCTGTACCTGTGAGCGGACCTCCGTTATAGACTGTATCTGGGTAATCGGGTCTTGCGGCTTCCATACCAACGCCCATTTGCTGGATTACGGGTTCTTTTGTTATTTCGCTGCTTATAGTTTTGCGTGAAGATTCGATGCCGTCAACATAGGTAACTTCGACCTTGCTTCTTTTCTCACCTTTTTCGCCTTTTACGAGGAGTTTTTTAGTACCGTATTCAAGGGAGCTGGTCTGCACTTCGATAGTTTCAAAATCGAGATATGAAAGAGTTTCCATTTCTCTTGTATACTGAATGGGGAGATAGCTTTCATGTTCGACTACATTCACGACCTGTCCTGCCGAGCATCTGTTTCTTATAAAGGGATTAAGTTCCTCAAAATCGTTGAAATCCATATTATATTTCTGAGCGATTGTGACGGGGGTATCTTTATCCTGAACGACATATGTTGCATCTTTTTCATCTGTGGAAGTGAGGAGGCTTATCATTTCATTTTCTTCCATGATACTGCTTGTAAGGTAAATTCCGTCAGTATATTCAATTTTATTGACATAGGATATATTTTTAACAATGCCGTCTGCCGAGAAATTTGCAAGTCTGTCGTCAAGGGCATCTTTTACGGGCTTATAGTCTTTTACTGCGCCTGTAAATTCACCGTCTATATAGATTCCGCAAGCCTCTGCGAGTTCCTGCTCCGATGCCGAAAGCATGGCATTTGCAAGCTGTAAAGATGATACATAAATATCATCATCTGACAGGATTTTGACGGAGAGTTTAGCTTTTGAATCGAAATCCGCATCTTCATCACTGTAAGCAAGACGTTTTTTCACTTCTTTTTCAGCTTCTTCAAAATCAGCCTCAGCGGAGATTACACCTATTTCTTTTCCGTTATATTCAACGACTATTCCATATTCAAGATTTACGCCCCAGCTTATAACTCCGAGGAGGACTGCTATTGAAACTATGGGGAGTATGTAATTGAAGGCTGTGCGGAAAACGCCTTCTTCTCCGAAAAGAAAATATCCTATGAATTTCAGGACTGCATGGCGGTATTCATTTTCGCCTTTTTTCTTAGCTTTTCTAACATCTTTTGAAAGTTTCTGCGACAGTTCAACACGCCTGTGAAAAGATTCCCTTGACACATCAAAAAAAGCTGAAATTCCTTTCACTATATTTTTTATGAACTGCCATATTCCAGAAAAAAGGAACACGATGCATTTTATAACCGCACGGATTGCAACAACAAAAATATTGACTGCACAGCGTCCTATCCATTCAAAAATATTTATTATATATTTCAACAGCAATACTCCTTTCATCATATTCAAAGACGGAATAATTAAAGACCGTACTTATTAATTATATCATTTTCAGAAAAAATTACAACATCAAATGCAGTTTTTTCAATATTTCGTATGACTGCACAAAATTTTATAATTCAGACAAATTTTTTATATCCTCAGGGAAACCGGCATTTACAGTTATTTTCCGACCTGTAACGGGCTGATTAAATTCAAGCCGTCCGCAGTGGAGGGCTTGTCTCTGTATATCCTGACAATTTCCGCCGTAGAGTTCATCACCTGCGAGGGGGTGACCTATATGGGAAAAATGCACTCTTATCTGATGAGTTCTTCCTGTTTCGAGGTTTATTTCGAGGAGGGAATATTTATTGTTATATTTTAATCTTTTGTAGTGTGTTACGGCTTTCTGACCGTCCTCACGCACACAGCGCAGAATTATACTGTCCTCCCGTCTTGCAAGAGGAGCGTCAATTGTTCCGTATTCATCGGTTATTCCGTGAACTACGGCATAGTATACTTTTCTGAAATTTCCTTGCAGAACATTTGCGGAATGTGAATCCTTTGCGACCATGCAAAGCCCTGATGTGTAATTGTCAAGGCGGTGAACAGGTCTGTATGTCAGTTCGGGGAAAAGATATGCAAAATAGTTCCCCAGAGTATCGTTATGATGTTTAAGTGACGGGTGAACGGGTATTCCTGCGGGCTTGTTGAATACTATTACATTATCGTCCTCATAGGCTGTCGGGATATCAAGGTTTCCGTTAGGTTCGAGGAATTTATCGTCACTAATCCGCAGGACAATGGTATCTCCGTTGTTTACGGTATCAACGGAGCGGATAAGTATTCCGTTTCTTGTTATACCGTTCTGCTGATGTTTAAGTTTTTTAAGCAGACGTTTTGAAACGCCCTTTTTTGTCAGAAAATTTTCGAGAGTAAGCGGTTTGTCTGTTATGGCTGAGAATACTATTTCCTTCAAAATATTCGTCCTCTCTTATAAATATTGATATGCAGAGCGAAAAAGCCGTCATAAATTCAGGCAGTACATAAGGGACGGCAATTACTGTAAGCATTAAAAATCCGTATGTCAGGATAAGTCTGAGCAATATTCCCTTTCGCTTTTTAAGAATCCTGAATGAATACAGAATTATTCTGAATATGCTTTTATCCCTATATTCAGCCATTAAAAAGGGTACGGCAAATATATTTATCTTCACGGAAATATAAATATACAGAAAAAATACCGCCGCCGCAAATGCATGGAGCGCAGGAAAAAGCCTGTCTCTTTCCATAAGTCTGTATGCCCATACAGATGATACTATAAAAGGGAGCGAAAATATTATTCCGATTAATTTAGTCAGAAATACTGCGGCTGTACATCTTCTGAATGAGTATCTGCCGAGTATTATTGAAGAAATCGGAGTGAAATTCTTTTTTTCGTGGCATATTTCGCTTAGTCTGACCGCTGATGCATAATACAGCGGAGTGCATACAAGCCAGCGAATAAGTGTAAATATTCCCCATGCCGCAAGCTGTATTTCAACTGCTCCCGTTAAAATATCCATAGGTTTCATATAGCCGTAGTATAGAAGCATACTGTATATAGCCGCCTCGGCAAGTCTGAAAATAAGTCCTGCGCCTATGGGAAGCATACATACCATAAGCACAGCCGTTCTTCTGCCTTTGAGATATTTTCTTGAAAACCGCATAAGTTCCCTGACTTTCATAATAATGCACCTCTGTAAAAGTTATGCATATATTATGTGAAAATAAAGGGAAATTATACTGTATCAGTCGGGAATACGGTCATACGGACAATAGCCCATTATTTCAAATGCCTGAGAATTAAGCCACATCTGAGTATTTATCATTATGTCAAATCCTTCGCCTGCGGCGGCACTGAGATATTTCGGGTCATATTTGGGAAGTCCGAAACATGAAAGCATATTTGAAATAATTCCCGCATGGGTTATCATGGCAGCCCTTGTAAGACCGCTCTGCATCATATCCATAATAATGTTATGGAGGGCGGAAAAAATCCTTGCAGTCATTTCTTCAAGGCTTTCGCCCTGCGGAGGGCGGTTGTCCTTACCGCCCCTGAGCCATTGTTTATAGTCGTCACGGTTTATGAGTTCATCAACGCTTTTATTTTCAAATATACCCAAATCCAGTTCCCTCAGACCATCAACTGTTACAAGTTCTGTTTCGGGAAAGAGTATGTCTGCTGTTTCGGTACATCTTTTAAGCGGTGAAGAATATACTCTGTAAACTGTGGGGTAGTCGTACTCGTCCATTTTTGCGGCGAGTTCACTTGCGCCCTTTGAAGAAAGCGGCAAATCTGTTTTGCCGATATAGATACCCTTTTCGTTAGCCTCAGTCATTCCGTGGCGTATAATGCTTATTCTGTAACCTTTCATAGAAGCACCTCTTCATATATTATTCACAAAAAATATCGTCATTTTTTGACGTATTCATAATATTCACAAAAATTTGCGAAAAAATTCAAATTTATTTCATATTTATGCATATTTACTTATTATACATTTTGTATTATAATAGTATTAGTTTATATTTCGTGCGTAAATTTTTTATTATCAGGAGGAAATTTATATGAATTCCGATTTTGCAAGAATCATCACTTTACAGAGAAAAGAAAGACATATCTCTCAGAAACAGGCTGCCGCAGATTTAGGCATATCTCAGGCTCTCCTCTCCCATTACGAAAAAGGTATCCGTGAATGCGGTCTTAATTTTCTCGTCAAAATTGCAGACTACTACAACGTTTCATGCGACTATCTCCTCGGAAGAACCCCCGAACCGGAAGGAAAAACTATAACCATTGAAGATATCCCCGATGATGACGGCAATAATACCCTTAAAATGCCGTCCCCGGAAATAATCAACTTCAACAGGCGAATTATAAACAATTCAATAAGCCTTCTGTTCAACCTCGCCCAGAAAGCAAACAGCATAACCCTTATAAAAGAAGTTTCTTCATATCTCATGCTGTCAGTCTACAAGCTCTTCCGCATAGTCTATAATGCTAACCCCCATAACGACCAGAAACTCTTCCGAATCCCCAAAGTTATCGCAAATGACAGCGCAAATGCAATAATATCCATGAGCGAAGCCGATATCAAAGCCGCATCAAGCGGTATCCCGCTCGACGGAAATGACTGCGTTGACAATTTCGATACACTCTATATCACTACCTCAACCCTGCAAAAAGATTATGCTCAGTATTCCTCATCACTCCTCAACCTCATAAAACGCAGCGAGGAAAGCATAGCAAGAACCCGTGCAAAGTACCGTGGCTCGGACAACGGCAACAGAGGCTATTGAACACAAATAACATTATAACATATTTTCAGAAAAAATAAAAGCCCCGAATCATAAAAATAATTTATTTTAATATTCTCCCCATTGTTCAGGGAGAATATTTTTTTAATTAGCTATTGTAAAATATAAAAAAATATGATATAATATCTTTGCGGACTGTTTTCCGCATAAAACAAAATAAGGAGTGTGCATTATGGTCACGGTTGAAAACCATATCGGTCAGATTTCAGTTACCGAAAACTATATAACAGAACTTGTCCGCCATGTTGTCTGCGACTGCTTCGGTGTTGCTGATGTATGTAATGTTAATACATTCCGTTCCGCTGTATCTGCAATAACCAAAGGCAGATTTTTCAAACGCAGAGGAGTAGTTGTTCGTACCGATAAGGAAGGCGGTCTTGTCATCGACCTCCATATAAAAGTTTCCTACGGCACAAATATCTCCGCAGCCGTCAGCAGTATTATCCATAAAGTCGGTTTTACTGTCGAGGAAGCTGTCGGAATTGATGTGAACAAGATTAATGTCTATGTTGATGATATGAATTACTGATTGGAGGATTTTGATAGTGATAAACGGTGCTTTGTTCAGAGACGCTGTTATTTCCGCTGCAATAACCATTAATAACAGAAAAAGAGAAGTTGATGAACTTAATGTCTACCCCGTTCCCGACGGAGATACGGGTACTAATATGTCTATGACAATAGGCAATTCAATAAACGAACTCAAAAGAATGTCCGATAATTCCACAATATCAGAAGTTTCTGCGGCTGCGGCTTCCGCATTTCTCAGAGGTGCAAGAGGAAATTCAGGAGTAATACTCTCCCTTATATTCAGGGGAATATCCAAAGGTCTTGCCGATATAGACGAGGCAGGCTGTGACGACTTCGCAAAAGCCCTCGCTCTCGGCGTTGATGCCGCATACAAGGCTGTTATGAAACCGGTGGAGGGTACTATACTTACCGTAGCAAGACTTTCAGCCGAAAAAGCTAAGGAAATATCCCTTTCTACCAACGATACAACCGTTTTCTGGCATGATGTGTGCAATGAAGCTGAGGCAGTCCTCGCAAAAACTACCGATATGCTCCCCCAGCTTAAAAAAGCAGGCGTTGTCGATGCAGGCGGTATGGGTCTGAGTATAATTTTCCGTGCCATGTATGAAGTTTTCAACGGCGGAAAAATCGCCCAGCCAAAAGAAAATATTAAAGATAATGAAGAATCGGATTCTTTCAGAGCCGCCGCAAGTCAGTATGATGACGATATAACCTTTACCTATTGTACAGAGTTCATGCTGCAAAAAAAAGAAAACTGCCCCGACCCCTTCATGCTCAGGGCTTACCTCGAAACAATAGGCGACTGCGTTGTGCTTGTCGATGATGAGAAAATTATAAAGGTTCATGTCCATACCGACAACCCGGGTAATGCCCTGCAAAAAGCCCTCGAATTTGGCTGTTTCATCAACGACCCCAAGCCTAAAATAGAAAATATGCGTATCCAGCACGAAAACCGCATGAAAGAAACTAAACAGCTTGAAGAAGGTTTCGCTCCTGCCGTTCCTGAAAAACAGTTCGGCTTTGTGGCTGTATGTGCAGGTCACGGTCTTGAAGCAACATTCGGTGACCTCGGCGTGGATATAGTCGTAAAAGGCGGTCAGACAATGAACCCCTCAACAGATGATATCCTTAGAGCTATCCTCGCAACTCCCGCAAAAACTGTATTTGTCCTGCCAAACAATAAAAATATCATCATGGCTGCGGAACAGGCTGTAAGACTTACAGACAAAAGCGTGTGCGTATTGCAGACAAGAACTATTCCGCAGGGAATCGCTGCAATGCTCGCATTTGACGAAAGTCTCACACTCGCAGAAAACCGCATCAATATGACTAAGGCTTTTGAAAAGGTCTCAACGGGTCTTATAACTTTCGCCGCAAGAAATTCCGAATTTGAAGGTCATACCATAAAAGAAGGAGAAATTCTCGCACTCGATAACGGAAAACTCTCCTTCACAGAAAAGGATATAAATAAAGCTACCCTTAAACTTGTAAAGAAACTCACAAAAGGCGATGCAAATTATGTAACCCTCATCTACGGTGCAGATGTCACAGAGGAAAACGCTGAACGTATGCAGCAGCTTTTACAGTCAAAACTCAATGACAAAATTGAAGTTATGCTTGTAAATGGCGGACAGCCCGTATATTACTACATTATCTCAGTTGAATAAATAAAAAAACGCAGGTCAGAAAACCTGCGTTTTATTTTTATTATTATTCAGCGGCTGAACTTTCATCTGCTGCGGGAGCTGCGCTGTCAGAACTTTCGCTTTCATCAGAAAATGCTTCGGGTTCAATTCCCATAGCTGCCATGAGCTCTTCTTCAGTCATTGTTTTAAATTCATCAACTTTCTTAAAGTATACAAGTTCATCTGAATCATCAGTTGACATTATAAACTCTCCGTCCTGAAAATAGAAGTAACCGCCGTTTTCCATTCCTGCTTCTTCATCTTCAATGGTGATATTCACTCTGTTGTCTGCAAATTCCCATTTAAAGCCTACGGAACTTTCCTCACTGCCTGCCATACCTGAGCCTACAAGACCTGTATGGTCTTCATTTACAGTTATCTGCACAAAAACGTTAAGCGGAATACCATAGAGACTGTCCTCAATGAACTGACCCATAGAGAACATTTTTACACATTCCCATTTTCCGACAAAATCTGTTTCTGCAACGGTATCGGGCTTATATTCAGGTGCAGCGACTGTGGCTATTTCTACTGTTTCACTTTCAGATAAAGTTGCTGATTCTGTTGTTAAAGCTGATTCCTCAGAAGAAGCCTCAGTAGTTTCCTCACTTTCAGTAGTAGCTTCTTCGCTTGTTTCCTCAGCAGTAGTTTCTTCTTCTGATTCTTCGCTTACGGAAGAATCTGCCTCGGAAGATGAAGAAGATGAAGATGATGAAGATGTTTCACTTTCACTTGTTTCTGTTTCACCGCAGCTTGCAAAAGTACCTGCTATAAGTAAAGATGCAACTGCTATGCTTAATAATTTTTTCATAAAAGTTCTCCTTTTAATAGATTACAAGAAATATTATAACACAATAAATAATTAATGTAAATATCAAAAATATGAAAATTTACAGCACATAATGTCATGAAATATAATAATTATCACCATTATGTCATAAAAAACGCATTATTCCGCAGTATCCTCTGAAGAATTTTCAGTTTCTGCCGATATCATATTATTTAGTTCGTCTGTTGTAAGGAATGAAAATTCATCAACCTTATTACAGAAATACACACTGCTGTTTTCGCCTATATTTGCGACAAGTTCCCCGTTCTGCAAAATATAGTAAACATCAGCTTCCTCACCTTCAACTATGGGGATAAACTTATTGTCCCTGAAAGTCCATTCAAATTCAGCCTTGCTTGTTTCTCCCTCAATACCCGGTGCGGCACTTGCTGTATGGTCTGCATTTATGGTAATCTGTATAACATATTTTGCAGGAATACCGTTCATGACATCGCTTAATCCTTCGTCAAGCAGAACATCATGGCATTCCCATTTTCCCACAAAATCCTCCTCTTTCGCCTCATCGGGAGTGAAATCGAACTCTGCTGATTCGGTGACTTCCTCATCGGGAGTGAAATCGAACTTTGCTGATTCGGTGACTTCCTCATCTGCCTCGGTGGATTGCTGATTGGGGGAATTTTCTTCTGACTGTACATTATTTTTATCATCTGTAATTTTGATATCAGATGTATTGCTGCAAGAGGCAAGACAAACTGCAATCAAAAGTGATGATGTAAGTGCAGTTAACAACTTTTTCATAAAAAATCCTTTCAATTCTTCTTAAAAGGCAGATGACAAGGCATCTGCCCTTTAATCTTCAAATTATTCTGCTGAATCTGTGGTATCAGTTTCAGAAATTTCATCTGAATCGGTATCATCAGTAACTTCAAAGCCTTCTGATTCCATCTGAGCAAAAATTTTGTCCTGTTCTTCCTGTGACATTGGTGTGAAGTCGTCAACCTTTGTAAAATAAACCTGCATAGAGTTTTCGTCATCAAATATTACAAGTTCTCCGTTCTGAATTGCACAACTGCCGTCGGGATTTCCTTCGGAGTTGGTGAGAGTAAGGATATTGTCGCTGTATTCCCATGTAAAGCTTCCTGTCTCGTCATTGGGGTCAAGCATGAATGATGTCATTTCTGCGGTATTGTCGCTGAGGACCTCAAACTGAATCATTTTTGCAATGCTTACGCCTGCATATTCCTCTGTATCTCCATATTCGGTAGCCATTTTTGAACATTCCCATTTGCCTATGAAATCTGTTTCAGCGGCTTCATCGGGTACGATTTCGGGGAGTGTTTCGGGTTCGGGGATATCGTCAGCCGCAGAAGTTTGTGTTTCGGAATCTTCTTCGGGAGCGTCTGTCTGTTCTTCTTGTGAATCTGTATTTTCGGATATTTCCTCTGCGGTAATTTCTTCCGTGGGAGTTTCTTCTTCGGCAGATTTTTTCTTTTCAGCGGAATCGGAAACCTGTGAGCTTGCGGAAGAAGTATTTTCTGTTTCTGAACTTCCGCATGAAGCAAAGCTTGCGGCGATAAGAAGTGAAGCGACTGCAATACTTAAAAACTTTCTCATTTTGTTTCTCCTTTGTATTCATCTTTTTTGTTTACAAGAGTATTATACCACCATAAAATGAAAATGTAAATATCAGAATCATTAAAAATTATTACAACTTTGGACAGCAAATATGATAATTATTACGATTTACCTACTGAAATGTAAAAGAATCCTCTCAGAACAGGCTGAGAGGATTTTATTTACTGATTAAATTTTAATTTATTAATAGAAGATTATGTAGCTTGAATCTACCCAGCCGTAATAATCTCCGTCATCTGTATCAACGAGTTCATACCATACAAGACCCTTTGAGGTGCATACATTTACTGCTGTAACGTGCCATGCGTTGCCGAGGTTCTTGCGGACTGTTGACTTTTTGCCGTTGAATGCAACATAATCTGCTGTATATCCGTCAACAATACCGCCCTTTGTGTTTATCTGACCGTATACGGTGCAGGGTGTCATATCAGCGTAGAAGTCGATATAGCTTGAATCTACCCAGCCGTAGTAATCACCATCATCAAGGTCAACGAGTTCATACCATGTAATGCCCTTTGTAACGCACTTGCCAACAGCCTTTACACGCCATGTATTTCCGAGACTCTTGCGAACTTCTGCTCTTGCACCGCCGTATACAACGTAAGATGAATTATAGCTTCCAACTACACCGCCGTGAGTATTTATTGTACCGACTTTATTGCAGGTTGTTGTCTTAGCTGCCATATTGTTGTAATACTGTGAGCCTGCTGTACCGGGTTCGCCTGCTGCTGATGCTGAAATCGGAACATATTCTCTTATATTGTCTATCTTAGCTCC
>ODAI012951700.1_pt1 | contig 55224 bp, 54 predicted proteins | sample 1539321 | NCBI WGS metagenome assembly ODAI01 (sample SAMN02144231, study PRJEB22623) | gut metagenome | biome: sheep rumen | host: Ovis aries | place: New Zealand | reverse complement strand
TAAGCAAAATTAATGTGCATATTGTTTAAACACGAATTACCATTAATAATCCATTAATTTATAATTAATGGTCAATTAGATGGAAATTATATGTAAAATATATTTGAGCAATTACTTAAGAATTAAGAATTGAGAGTTGAGAATTAAGAGTTAAGAGTTGAGAATTAAGAGTGATAAACTCCAGAGCAACTATTACTAAACAGCAAAAAGACCTCCCATGACAGACGAAGATTATGGCGTAATGCCACCACAACGCATTCCTGCAGTGCATATCAACTGGACCCTTCCGTTCCGTGTGCGCAATCCCCGTGTCGACTATTACGTTGAGGACCAAGAGCTCCTTTCCACTATCCTCTCTGCACTCCTATGGCGCAAACTGAACGGACCCATCAAGCTTTATACCGACCCAGTGGGCTTGAAGTACTATCAACGCATTCAGCTGCTCGACCTCTGGGACGGCGGCATCGATGATCAGACCTTGGCCGGTATTTCTCCCCAGCATATAGACCCCGAAATCTTTTGGGCGGCGGGCAAACTCTTTGCCGTGCGGAAGGAGAAGGCTCCTTTCTTCATGATGGACACCGACCTTATGGTTTGGCGGCCTATTTGCCAACTCGCTGCCCCGCATCGCCTTATGGCCCTCCACCGCGAGAGTCTGGCCACGGTTGAGTGCTATATTCCCTTCCACCTTCTCAAAACACGTCCTGACTACCTTCCTAACCCCCTTTGGGACTGGGAGGAGGACCCTTTCAACACGGCTCTTGTGTATTTTGGTGACGACACTTTTCTCCAGCAGTATACGGCTTCGGCCATCAACTTTATGACGGACAACCTTGAACGTCCCATGGAAATGGTTTCGCAGATGGTTTTTGCCGAACAGCGCCTCTTTGCCATGGTGGCGAAGGCGTCTGAGATTCCTGTTGCCACTTTCCTCGACTATCCCGAGCAGGAGTGTGGCATTACCCACATCTGGGGGGCCAAAGCCGAGGCCCGCAGCAATCCGGCTGGCTATCGCGCCCTCTGCGCTGAGATGTGCCGTGCCCTTCAGCTCTGTTTCCCTCAATCTTTGGAACTCCCTGTTGTGAATGATTTGATGAAAAAATATATGTAAAACAATAAAAATTAGTAACTATGCCTGCAGAAAAAAATCCACAACCCAATCAGGACAAGGTCAATCAGGGACTCGTCTCCCTTCCCTTTGGCGACATGATAGGCGCACCGTTGGCCGCGTGCGTCGACGCTCAGGAACAAGCGGCCATTTCTACCGTCAACTTCATCCGCCGAGTTGGCTTTGCTGAGAAGGAACCCGACAAGGTGGTTAACGTCACCTTCCGCTACACCCGCGAGGGGAAGAGTGTCGAACTTACCGTGCCCCTCCTAACCATCGTCCCCATCCCGTACATTGCCATTGACAATGTTAACATCTCCTTTAAGGCCAACATCACGGGTTTTGAGGAGGAGCATCAGTCCGACAGCGATCTCCAGTGCAGGTCCGAGAATACCAACTCCGCTATCAACTACTACGGGTTCGGCTGGTTCAACGCTTACAACCGCCGCACCATCATGCGCAGCTCCCTCTCTACCAAGAAGGATTCTGTTTCTTCACAGGATTCCAACTATTGCATTGAGGCCACTATCGATGTCCAGGTCCAAGCCAAGCAGGAGAGTATGCCTGCAGGCATGGCCAAGGTTCTCGAAATGCTCAATCAGGCTATCACTCTCCATGATCCCGCTCCGACCACCACTAACAGTTGAGAGTTTGTAATAAAGTAAAAGGCTTTTTTGAATTGAGAATTGAGAGTTGAGAATTGGTAACCTCCAGAAATGCCCTGCAAGGGCTTAAACAGATCTAGCCCAATGGCAACGCCTTGGGTGAGAGTTGAGAGTTTGTAATAAAGTAAAAGGTAAAAACTAAAAACTAAAAGGGTGGACGGAGTTGAGAGTTTTGTAAACTAATAACTATAATCACTTTTTACTTTTTAGTTTTTACCTTTTACCTTGATTATCGCTTCTCCTAGGCTTAATTATAGAAGATGCGGATAATTATATTTTTTTTCGTATCTTTGCAACGTTTAATAACGCTGTTTAAAGATACGTTTTTTTTATTAACGCTATGGAAACTAAATTTTTTGGAATAACTGGAATGAAATGCGAACACTGTGAGGCCAAGGTGGAAGAGGCTCTAAAAGCCCTCCCCGGTGTGGCCTCGGCTAAGGCCGACCGCACGGCTGCGGGTGTCACTGTCGCCTTCGACCCCGCCACGGTCGCCCCGGGGCAGATGAAGGAGGCCGTGGACGACTTAGGCCGCTTTGAGATGCAAATCTGACCAGATAGTGGGAATTGAGAATTGAGAATTGAGAATTGAGAATTGGGAATTGAGAATTTTGTAAACTAAGATGAAACAGACCATTCCTGTGGTGGGCATGGCGTGTGCAGCCTGTGCTGCCAATGTCGAACGTACGCTCAATTCTCTCAGCGGCGTGCGGTCGGCGGCTGTGTCGCTGCCTAACCGCTCGGCACTTATCGAGTACGACCCCGACCAGGTTTCTCTTGAGACCATGAAACGTGAAGTCAATGCCGTCGGTTTCGACCTTGTTATTGAGGCCGACCGCGACGTGGCTGCAATTGAACGGCAAGGATATGCTCGCCTCAAACGTAGGACTCTTATCTCGTGGGTTCTCTCGCTGCTGGTGATGGCCTTCGGCATGGGGCGGATTCCCGCGGGGTCGGAGCTGGTCGCCCACCTTATCTGCATGGCGTTGGCCCTGACCAATATGCTCTATTGTGGCCGGCAATTCTATGTCACGGCGTGGAAACAGATGCGCCACGGCACTGCCAGTATGGACACCCTCGTGACACTTTCCACAGGCATTACCTTCCTTTTCAGCACTTTCAACACCCTATTCGGGGCGCAGGTGTGGGGCTCACGCGGTATGGAGTGGCACACCTATTTCGATGCCTCGGTCATGATTATCACCTTTGTGCTCACCGGCCGCCTGCTGGAGGAGAAGGCCAAGGACGGCACCGCTTCCTCTATCCGCCAGTTGATGGGCATGACGCCCAAGACCGCCCATATTGTCGAGCGCAAGGAGAAACTTGATGCCGAGGGCAATGTTGTCGAACCTGCCGTGGTGCGCGAAGTGCCTATCGCCACAATTGAAAAGGGCGACATCTTGGAGGTCCGTCCGGGCGAGAAAGTCCCAGTGGATGGCGAGGTGCTCTCTGCCCAAAGTTTTATGACCGCCGATGCCGCCTATGTAGACGAGAGCATGATCACCGGCGAGCCCACCCCTGCCGAGAAACGCAAAGGGAGCCGTGTTCTGGCAGGCACTATCCCTAGCCAAGGTTCTTTCCGCATGAGGGCCCGTCAGATAGGCGAAGAGACTGCCTTGGCCCAAATCATCCGCATGGTGCAGCAGGCTCAGGGTTCTAAGGCTCCGGTGCAGCGCATTGTGGACCGGGCGGCTTTGGTGTTCGTGCCGGTGGTGGCTGGAATTGCCGTGCTCACATTTCTGGCTTGGTGGCTTTTGGGCGGGGTGGAGGCATTGCCACAGGCTATCCTTTCGGCCGTGGCCGTGCTAGTCATTGCCTGTCCTTGCGCCATGGGATTGGCCACGCCCACCGCCCTCATGGTGGGCATCGGCAAGGCTGCCGAGAAAAAAATCCTCATCAAGGATGCAGCCGCCTTGGAAAACCTGTGCAAGATAGACACCCTCGTGACCGACAAGACCGGCACCCTGACTATCCCCAACCAGGCTGTCGACTTTACCAAGGCCGACCAGCTGCCCCTAGAGGAACGCGAAAGCCTCAAACCCCATGCCCGTGAGGCCATGCAGGAACTGCAAAAGGGCGGCATAGAGGTTTATATGATGAGCGGGGACAAAGAGGAGGCGGCTCAATACTGGGCCAGTCGGGCTGGCATTGTCCATTTCCAGAGTCAAGTGCTTCCGCAGGACAAGGAAGACCTTGTGCGGCGGCTCCAATCCGATGGGCACCGAGTGGCCATGGTGGGCGACGGCATCAACGACACACAGGCCCTGACCCTTGCCGATGTGGGCATAGCCATTGGTCGCGGTACCGACGTGGCCATGGATGTGGCCCAAGTTACGCTTATGGGCGACGACCTCCGCGCCCTGCCAGAAGCTGTGCGCCTCAGCCGCAAGACAGTGAGCATGATTTGGCAGAACCTCTTCTGGGCTTTTGTTTATAACGTTATTTGTATTCCTCTGGCAGCCGGGGTGCTCTATCTGTTCGGCATCCGGTGGCAGGTGACGCCTACCCTGGCCAGTGCCCTCATGGCCCTCTCCAGTGTTAGCGTTGTTCTCAACAGCCTAAGGCTGAAGTTTAGTTAATAGTTGGTAGTTGCGGGGACCAAAATTTCTATCTCGTGTCCCATGCAGTGTGGTGGCTGCCGCAGTACACTGCACACTATACCGTTCTTAGTTTCAATCCGGCAAAGATAGTCTCAGGGCTGAAGTTGAAGACAGCATCCATTTCGCCTGCCATCGAGAAACCGCAGTGTTCGCATCCCCCTGCCTCACCACAGACGGGTATCGGATGTTTAGAACCATCGGTCAGCACGTAGTTAGTCATCCAGCAGCGTTTCTTGAATTTCAGATCTTTCATGCGGGTGAGTCCTGCGCGGGTATTCATCACCGGGTAGCCCTTGCGTTTGAAGGCCAGAATGGTGTCTATGACTTCCTCGCGTTTGGCTTGTGGCAGGGTAAGATACTCGGTGCCAGGAAACTGAGTGTGGAAATTGAACGAGACCGACTTGATGTAAGGACTTTGCCGCACATACTCCAACAACTGAGGCACGCTCTCACAGTTAATCGTGTTCACCGACATGGATACTGAGAGCGCCTTGTGCCCACAGTTGGCCACGTTCTGCTCCAGCCGGGCGAAGGTGCCTTGTCCGCGCACTGCGTCGTGCGAGTTGCCGATGCCGTCCAGGCTCACCCAGATGCTGTCGGCGTGGCAGTCCTTAAAGGGCATCTGCGCGTTGGTGGTGATGGTGCAGGAGTAGAACCCCAGTTGGCGCGCTAGGTCGCACAGGTCGTTCACTGTATGCTCTCCGTCGCGCCATAGCAATGGCTCCCCGCCCTCGAAGTCCACAAAGCGAGACCCCTGTGCAAGGCAGTATTTTAGCTCTTCGCGTATCTGCTCATAGCTCTTGCTGGTGGGGTTTGCGTGATTGTATACCGAGCAGTGTTTGCACGAGAGATTGCAGCGGTCGCTGATGAATAGGACACTCTGCAATGGGGCACGGCGACCGAAAAACTTGGCCCGTACAAACCACTGGGCCAGATAGCACATTTGTGAGAATTTGTTTGCCATAATGATGAGGGATGTTAGAAAAACAGTAGGATGAGCTTGACGACGATGATAATCAAGCAGAAGCCGCTGACTATGTTGCGGGCGGTTAGCCACCGAATAAGGAACCAGTCGAGGCCTGCCTTGCGCACCCCCTCCCAGTCTTTGCCCATATTGCCTAGGAATTTGCTCGGATGTTCCAGCTCACGGCTGAAGTCGGCCCCTTTAGAAAACTGAATGAGCGACCAAAAGAGCCACCCCGACCGCGGCAGCATCAGCACCACGGCCATGTAGGCGGGGTGCAGCCATCCGAGACCTACGGCCACCAACACACACAGGTAGGGCAGGAAATTCAGCATCCAACTCATGGTCAACTTGGCGCTGTCAGACTTCAGCAGGCCGGCCAGAGTCAGTTTGTCGCTGGCGGCATCGCCCTCTAGGTCTATCATGCTGTGCGTATAGAGGATGTTCACCACCAGCAGTCCTATGGGAAGCAAAATGCTCAGCACCCGCCAGTCGGGTACTCCGGCGGCCGCCCAGTAGACTCCCTCCATCAGCAGCGGACCAAAGATGAGGCCGGTCACTAACTCGCCCATGCCCCAATAGCAGAATTTGACGGGCGGGGCCGAGTAGAAAAAGCCCAACACTGCCGCTGCAGCGGCAATAAGCAGTATGCCCCATCCGCGACTGCAAGCCACTGCCACGCCGCAGGCCACTGCCACCGCACCAAATGTAGCGATGGCTCTTTTCAGGTCGCTCACCGTGGCGCTGCCATCGGCTAGGTAGGGGGACTTGGCCGTGTAGGCCTTGATGCCCTTGCGCACCACCCGTTCGCGGTCTTTCAGCATATCGGCCTTGTGGTCAAAATAGTCGTCCAGAAGATTGCATGCCAGATGGGCAAACCACACGCCAGCGACAGCCAGTAATGCCTGCCACCAGCCAAAATGGTCACTCCCGACAGCCATCACCATGGCCACCACCGAGGGCATCAGGCTCTGCATTGTGGCACCCACTCGGGCGTTCTTGAGCCATTTAGGAAGAGTATTCTTAGTCATGTTAATTTTTTTTGTTCTTACATCGTAAACTGTAGCGACACCTTGACAGCATGTTTTGGTTGGCCCTCTTGAAGGTAGGTGAGCCGACGGACATAGTCGATGCGGATAAACTTTAGGATATTCTCTATGCCGATGCTGTATTCCATATAGGGCGTGTTTGTTAGGAAATGGGCCCTTTCAGGCAGCAGGTAGAGCCCTTTGGTGCCGTTGCCAGCCATAGGGTTGTTCATCTCAGACATGCCGCCCCAAAGTATCTTAAATCCGACCACCTCGCGCAGCCGTAGCCGCTTGATGAGGGGCAAGTGGTTGAGCACGAGGCCTTTCATGTGGTAGGTGGCGAAAAGCGACAGGTAGCGGTCCATGATAAACTCCATGGGTTCCATGGTGCTCAACGACCTCTCAGAGAGGAATACGCTGCCGTTGCCATTCGGCACAAACAGTTTGGGCATGGGCACGGGATTCCACACAATGCCGCCGCCACCCAGCAGGTCTATATAGCCGAGAGCGGCAAACCAAAGGCGGCTGGTCAGGCTCAGCGAGGAGCGGTTGTAATAGAAGCCGTCCAGCAGTCCCATTTCGTGGCTTAGAGTGAGGAATGTCGCCCCACGAGTGAGGTTCAGCAGCGAACTCTCGCCCGTTCGTCCGCTCACGTTCATTCCGCTGGGCGAGAGGGTGATGTTGGTGGCCCATTGCAGATGCTGCAATCGCTCCACCCGTTCCACGTCGAAGTCCCCTTCGTTGTTTTGGCCTATGATGCGGTAGTAGTTCAGCAGGCCGGTAGGCACTATTCGTTGGGCTCCCACGTATGTGTCGATGCCGATGAAGTTAGGCCATTGTTTGCGCAGCCGCAGTTGTAGGTCTGCCACATACTGGGCGGGTACTTCTTGATTGCTCCACATCATGATGTTGTCGCGGTCGTATTGGTCGAAGGAGAGGCCCGGAGATTCTATGTCGTAGCCTGCATGAAGGCTGATATAGCCCAAAGGACCCTCTTTGGGGAAACGCCGTTTAGGTTCGAAGGTGTGGTAGAGATTTAGGTTGAACTTGGCCTTTCGGTCGCGGAAACCGTAGGCCACATATCCGTCAAAGAAGTTGCGTGGGTTGAGCCGGGCGCGGCTCATGCCACCCGCCCGCAGGCGTAACCCTTCGGTGCCGTTGTGGCTGACCATGTTGTAGATGGGACCAATGTCGAAACGGCTGGAGTCGCGCGACCGGTGGGTGGGCACATAGCCTGTGGCCAGGGCTTCGACGGTGTGGATAGTGAAACGGACCGAGGGAATGCGTGCCAGTTCGTAGCGCATGCTGTCTAAGAAAGTCTCGGCCAGAGAGAGCGACACCGGCCGCTGGGCATTCCAGTCCTTGCGCAGCATGTGGTGGGCTCCCGGCAGTTCGGCCGACGAAGAGAGGGCCGTGAAAAGGCTGTCCGGCTGGGGCAGGAGGGTGTCAAAAGAGTAGTCGTAACACAGCCGCATCTGGTGGGCATACACCTGTCGCAACCGTTTGCCTATATAGAAACGTCCGTAAGTGTCTGTGCGCGTAGGTAGGTAGTGTCCTGCACTGTCGGGTTCGAAGGACTGCATTACGTTCAGGTCGCGCACAAAGTTTAGGTCCACGGCCTCCGGCACCCGCATCTCGTAGCGCCTCACGGCGTAGCTGCTGTCCGCCACAATATACATAGACCCCACGAAACCGAAATTGCCTTTGCTCGACGGCACAAAGGAAAGCTCTACGCACCGCTGGCCGTCCAGCTCCACCGTATCGGTGATGTAGTAGTGATAGAAAGTGGTCGCTAGCAGCGACGACAGGGGGCTGACAAAGCGCACCGACATGAGGGTTATCTCGTTATCGAAAATGTCGATGGCAGGAAACAACGCATCCAAGTCGTCGTCCAACCCCTCCTGCGACATGTTCACGTCCACCCCGTCGGCACGGTAGGCGGTGGTGAGGGTGCGCATGTTAAAAAGCTGTCCCGAAGGCGGGTCGGACTGGTAGTTCTGTGTCTGCATCCGCTCGCGGATGGAGAAATGCAGAATCTCGGCATTGTCAAACTCGGCGCGGTCGATATATTTCTCCACGAAGTCGAAGTGCTTCCAGAAGCGATGCTTCTCAAAGTCGGGGTGGAACTGGTCCAAGCACATATTCAACTTCGAAAACACCCGGCGGCTGAACATCGGGCTCGACATCACGTTGTTCTGTTCTTTGTGTGCAATCACCTTTTTCACAAGTTCCACGGCAGGGTTGTTCTTTCGTCTATAACGCTCGCCCCGCCCCTTCTTGGCTGTCACATTCACCTCCTGCAGCGTGGTGGCCTCAGGCTGCATGGCCACCTTCAGCCTTCGCGACGATTTTCTTTTCAGCACCACCGTCTGCGGTCGATAGCCCACCATGCGGAAGTGCAGCACCGTGTCTTCCGCCGTCGCGCTCAGGTCGAAGCGGCCCTCCATGTCGGTCATGGTGCCGCGTGTCGAGCCCGGCAGGGCAATCTGCACAAAGGCCAGCGGCTCGCCTGTCTTTGCGTCTGTCACTTTTCCCGTGATGGGAGCCACCGTGCGCTGTCCCCAGGCCGCTCCCACCGTCAGAAACAGGCACCCCATAAGGCAGACCAACCTGCAAAAAGCAGCCCCTCTCCCCCTCGCACAAAGATGAAATATTTTGATAATGAACATCCTCTAAGTATAATCTATAAAAATAATTACCTGCAAAAATACGCAATTAAAAACGAAATTTGACAAAAACCTTGCAAAAACAAATTTTTTTGTATCTTTGCAAAACCAACGTGGATGTGTGATAAACGCCCAACTGCGTGATACACAAACGGAAAGATGGCAGAGCGGTCGAATGCGGCGGTCTTGAAAACCGTTGACCTGCGAGGGTCCGGGGGTTCGAATCCCTCTCTTTCCGCCAAAGAAACGCTGCAAGTAGTAAATAATCAATCACTTGCAGCGTTTTTCTTTACCCTAGTGAGCCAATTAGTGAGCCATTTTTGCACGTAATAAAAACCCGGAACTCATTGGAGAGCACCGGGGTTTTCCACTAAAAATCTTTCAAGTTTATCCTTACGTAACCTGATCCTCGCGCCGCTGCGGTACAATATTCCCGCCTTCTGAAGGACACCTTTGTTGACAATATTTTGTGCGGTGGTCTTACAACAACCTAGATAATTTGCGAGACCCGAAATGCCTTTAATTAGATTGTCATCAGAGGTCTTTTCTGTCGCTGGAGACGTTGGTCTCATATTAGACTCTTTGACACATAGGTATTTGCCATCATAGCAGCGCTTTTCCTTGGTGGCGACCAAACTGCTATCGATTTCAGCGAGTAGGTTCTGTATCACTACCAAAAGGTCTGGCTGTATGGATATTACAGGATTTTCAATAGATTCCTTTTCTTCTACTATATAACTGGATTTTCTACTACTATTCTTCTCTTTTTTGTTTGACATTATTTTTTTTCGCCCTTCAAAGCTGGCGGCGCTCATGTATTGTTGCTATCACTATAAGCAAACAACAGATGGGATTTTCCGCTCTTTTGGTGGAGAGACAGCACTACGGCATAATCCCTGAACCTGACAAAAATAGCATTGTTTCTTTTCTGGGTGAACCTCCTTTCTAATTGTTCTTGTATGCGGATTGAACTGCTGATGTGATTTCGCTTGCCGGGAAACCATTTGAAGGGTCGGCATAATAGGCTACAAGGTAATCTATGGCCACTTGCTCTGGAATTCCGTCGAGCCTAAAGAAACGAGCAAGGATATAAAGGTGGCTGTTCCTAACACCGGGAGTCATGCTGTAATAGTCTTCAAAAAGGGAGTGAGTTTCCTGTATCTTAAGCCTGAGTTTGGCGGGGTCAGTGATAATCGGGGTAGTGAAAATGATGTTGGTATGGGTGGGCTTGATTATCGGAGCTTTGTAGATTGGATCTGGGGTGAAGTGAAAAGGTGTGGCATTGGGGTTATAATAAGCCTTGCTGTCATAAGAGAAGAAACAGGCTCTAGACACATTGGAGCAGGACAAGTCAAAAACCAAATCGCTGCGGCATATAAAACCCATATCCGATCCGAGTTTGTGATATAGTTCCTTGTGATAGGATGGGTCAGTATTGTCATGCAGCACCACAACCTTGACACCGTTACCGGAGGGGGAGATAAAGGCGGCGGCAACATAGGGGAAGGTCTTGATTTGTTTAAGCTCGCCCGGTATGTCCTGAACGTTATCTAGGTCAATACATACAAGGGGGGAGTATTCCTGTAAGGCAGAATCTTCTCGACGTGTAAAATCTCCGCTAAAACATATTACGGGGAGGGTGGCGACTTTCAACTTATTCATTGTGTCGTGGTCAGGTGCTTTACGAATGTCAGCGATAGCCTTGGGGAGATAGGCTGTCGAGGGTTTCTTAATCTCATCCATTACATCGCCAAAAGGAAATATGGCAGGGGTGAGTGAGTCAGTAATATTTCTGAAAACTGTAATTCTTATTTGATTCATTGTCTGGGCTTTTTAGAGGTTGATTTTATGGGGGCAATTTATAGTAACATATTTTTTTATTAATTGGGCATATTTGTATTATTCTAATATATTATATTATAAGAGGTTGGTGAAAAATGCCCATAGTAATGCCAATGATGGACTATGTAATAGTGCATCATGTAATCGTTAGTGTAACCTGTCGTGTTTTAAGGTAGTTGACTAGAAATTTGTAGCGTCCTTTATGCTTACCGTTTCTTGGGATAATACTCCAAATCTCATTAAGAGTAATGGAAAGCGAATATGGAGTCTGATTGATGATGGCGTTTCTCAGTTTGGGGTCATAAGCATAAAGGGCAACCATATCAAAGATAAAACCTTTCTGAGGACCAGTATAGGTGGGGCATGGTTCAAGAAGTCCTGAAATCGTAAGTTTTTCTGGAGAGTTGGCCTTGAAATACTCCTGGGCACGATGGAATAGCTCATAATTGCAATCATCAGAGAAATACACCTCTATCGGTAAACTTTGATGCTGCCTTATTCGAAGTCTGCATATAGTCTGGACTATGAGCGACAATTTATAATCCGGGAAATCCACCTTCTCACCAAACATCCTGCTTATATCTTTGGTTACGTTATCAGGCACCCTCCACTCACCCAAGAAATATACTGTCGAGAAATCCCTATACTCATTACTCCCTCTATCCAAACCAGAGCCACGGTATATTACAGCCAGATTAGTATCGACAGCCCCATTCTTGACCAACAGAGCCTTTAAGAGGTCTGGGAAGTTGTCTGTGGTTATCTTCTCAAACTTATCTGCCTCCCCCGTGTTCTTGAAATTCTCCATCGTTTTCCACGTCACCACAAGAACTTTATCGGTCTGAGTCTTAGCCACCACCATCTTCACAAAGTCGGGAGCATATTTATCTATCTCCCCTACGACAAACCCTTCCTTGTTCTTACGTTTCAGACGCATGGGGAAAGTGGAAAAAGTGATGTTAGAATTGTATCTATCGCCATTCAAAGGGAGGAGGCGTTTTGATTTTGTGAATACGATGTCAGCCGTTCCATCAAAGAGAATCACTATCGAGGTCATGGAGGCTTCGGCAATGATGTTTTGGTTGATGGGAGCAAAGCCATTAAGCCTGACGTGTTCCAATATCATCCCCACCTTTTTCTTCTCCAGTTCCGATTTGCCAGTGAATATCTTGTCCTTGCTTAACCTATACGCTGCTTCCATTTCCTCTGGTTTGCTGTATGTGTGCTTATAGAAATGTTTTTTGCCTATTACAGTATCACCAACAAGAATACTCCCCTTATGAACCTTGGTCATATCAACATAAGTCAAAGCATCTTTAACCTTCTCCGGCACTTCAAAGGGATCAGGGTAGAAGGTTATCAGCTCATCTATCAGCACCCATCGTCTTTTACCATTCAATCCATAGCTCAGAAACAGCTCACAAGGGTCTATGATTGCTCTGGCCGATGTGATGATTAGAACACGATGGGAACTGAGAGAGGTCGGGTTGTTTCGATATTGTTCAAGGTTTGCAAGGTTGTCGGTATGAAGAATAAAACTCCCCGGTATTTTCGCTCCTACCTCGTCTGCCGCCTTTCTGGTGGACACGATGATTAGCACCCCCTCATTACTGTATTGTTGGGCTATTTGGGCTATAATGGTTGTCTTTCCGGCACCACAAGCAGAACCGGAGATATAGAAGCCGGGTTTTACAGGCAGGGGAGAGGAAGAACCGTTGGCAAAATATAGCTGCTGTTGTCCTGTTATTGGGTCTGTTGTTATTCCTATCATAGCATTGGGTGTTAGAGAGAGGGAAGCAACAAAGCCACCCTCCCATGATTAATACTATTGCTTCTTGAACACACCCTGAATCCATTCGCTATTTGATGCGGTTGTGTCGTATTCATCATCAAACTCCTTGGCAAAAGCATCTTCGTCCATTCCGGGCTTGAAATACTTTTCCTTGACGTATTGGTAGGCATCATTTTTTGAGATACCAGCCTTGGCGAACATATAACCAAGGTAATTGATTTGGGTCCGAGGAGGTTTGCCTTTGGGATTAAGGTACTTTTTAACCTGGTCTGTTTTCTTTTGAAGCCACGAGTTGATAATGTTCATCCGCTCCTTTTCAGTAGCAAGTTTTGGTTGATGTGATTCTTCGGTTTGTTTTGTAAGCATATCCATAAAGTGTTCATGGAATGGCTTCTGTCGTTCTTTATTCTCTTCTGACATAATTATTAATGGTTTTATTATTCATATTCAAAGATAGAGCCAATGTAGAGTGTTGTTATTCCCTCGTTGAACTTGGTGATGGTGTAGAGTTTAAACTCATTCAGCGTCATCAGTTCTTCTCCGTATCTAATCAGTATGCCGCCGTAGCCACACACATCGTTCTTCCACCAGCTGAGAGGATAGTCCGAGGTTAGGCAGGATGTAGAGGCCGATTGAAGGTGTAGCATGACGTTCTGAAGGTGTTGTTGAGGATTGCCGACAGTAATAGTATCTCCCGTGATAGAGTGGCCAATACCGAGTTCCTTTCGTAGAATGTCGATGGCTTCCGTCCGAGTGAAATTTTGAAGGTCTAAAGGTTCCCCCTCCTGTGTCCAGAAGGGATTTCCAGCGTAGAAGTGATGCCCCATTTGTTCTGTTTCGAGAAAGGGCTGGTTGGGTGTGTCTGATATTTGGAAAATCAACTTTCCCATAAGATTAATACAGTGTCCTTACACCGGGCGTTAAGTGAAAGGGCTTGGCTCGCCACACCAAGCCCTTGCTGATAACAGATAATTAGCACATTGCAATGTCAAATCCCTGTTTGCCAACGAATCTGTCGAAAGCAGTTCTCAGCTGTTTCTTGCGAATCTCATCCTTGGAGACCTTGCCCTTATCACTATCATCGGACTTGGCCTCTTGGATTTTTTTCACAAATTCATCGGTTAGTGTTTCGTTGAGGAAATTGACGTAATGGTCAGTGGCGACCTCATCACCATATTTCTTTTGCAGGAGCTTCCATTGGGTTGCAATTTCCTTGCTCAGTTCTTTGGTTTTGAGGGGAGTGAGATCCTTGACGAATTTCTCCAAAAGGACATCCTGTATTCTTTTTGCACTTTCGTAGTGCATAAATACGTCTTTTGTGTCTCCCTTACACACCGCAGATTTTAGCACACGGTCAGTTCCAAGTGTTGTCATCTGGCTAGCCGCCTGATACCCGAAGCCCTGACGGACGAGTCCGTTGATTACCGTCCACCCCTCATGTGTGTTTTCACCTTCGTCGAGGATACGCTTCTGAACGAAATCCTGTGTCTTCCACTTCACAATATCGGTGTTGATGCAGGTGATACAGGCAGGCAAGTCGATAAAACCAGCACGGTTCTTACTAGGAAGCACTGCACTAAGTTGCGGCCAGTTAGATAACTCCATTGTTAGCAGGTAGTTAATTCTACCATTACCATCAAGCGCAACCAAAGCTTTCGCATCTTCTGGGATTGGCTTGTCTCTGTCTGGATCATTGGCAAATCGGACTGCCTTGATGCCAGCAGCTTTAGCCGTCTTTTGGGTAACAACGATTAGAGGATGTTGCGCCCCATTAGTCATAATACTTTCGCCAGTCGTGGACTCGTCTTTACCATGAGTTCGGTTGACCTCCGGAGTTAGAAGGGTGACACCTTTTGCAACAGCGCTATTAATGTCTAATATCGCATTTTCTCCGTTGAGGAAGGGAGTCGCGGCATAATCCTCATCATCAAGAATCCGCTCTGTTTCGTCGTCAAAAACGGTCGTGATTATTAACAACTTTTCTTCCGCATCCTTGGTGTACTTGGGAGCGAAGTCCTTTTCTTCCTTTTTTCCTCCTCCAGTAGACTTCCTTGTTCCTTTAGTGACACCCACTGTACCATTGGCATCGCTTTCAGGTTGTGTCTCTACGGCCACTACATTGTTAGGGTTTTCGCTTTCGACAGTACCCTTAACTGCCGTCGACTCAGAAGCTATCGCAACCGAATCGATTTTTTCTTTATTTTCCATGTGTTTTAATTAGTTATTTGACCCATGTCACATTATTTCAAAGAACACTATCTGTACTCTCGTTTCCCTCTCGAATTCGTCGCAAAAGTACAACCATTTTCGTAGATATAAAATTTTATTTCGTTCATATTCAGTAATTTGTAAACGAAAAATACAGAAAGAATACAAGAAAATACAGAAAAATTCATTTATAGAACGTATCTTTCTGTCAACAATAAAGTTAAGTAGAAAAAAAAGAAAAAGCCACCTCTAATCAAGGTGGCCAATTAATTGAGAAAAGTTTTTCAGTAAAAAAGCGAATTATATCAGGTTATGACTATCAAAAAAGGCACAATCGCCATATTGTTTCGTCTATTTTTGCCCACAATAATCCCCAAAAACATCAGCTATTAATTTAACAAATTCACTATCAGCCCTTTTTGCATAAGATGATGGGTTTTTCTTCATCGGTTTAATATCCACATCTTCCTTAAAATCAAATTTTTGCAAGGCATCCTTCAGATTACCCGGAAGAATATGCTGTTGCGCCATATACAGTATGGCTTCTACTGCTTCTCTAGACTGCAAAATCGGTTTTATAATACCACCATCGCACTTAATACCTGTGATGGTTCTCACAAAAGCCCTGGCCTGTTTTTTATCTTTGGGAATGTAGTGGAACTTATTGGCCACTAGATGGACAAAGCATTCAATCTTTTCTTTATTGTTAATTGCGTATTCCGCCAATCCTTTCGATCCGTTGAAGGCATATTCACTTTCCGGGAATAGGTTTACAGCATTGACATTAGGTGCAAAGGTAAATTTTTTTTCTTTATCATCAATGTATGCGGATTGGGGTGCCTGTTCATGCTCTTCATCGACTACAGGCTCCGTATCGACATCTACTATCTCACCCCCGTTAGATTCTTCTTCTCTTATCCTCTCTTCCTCCTTGAACTCTGCTCGACATTTTGAGACGAATGGTTCAAAATATGGATTGTTAATATAATCATCAATTATTATGGCTTCTTTATCGCAATAACTATCGCGACAATACCAATATGATTTCAATCTTAGTGCCGTGAGGTTTGTCACCCACTTATTCAGTGTTTCTGGTGCTATGTGCTCGTTTCCCTGTTTCTTTCGCATCAAGTCTACGCTTTCGACGTAAAGTTCAGACTCATATAAATCACTTGCTATGAGCGGAAACAATTCCTCGCAAAATTGAAAAAAAACATCTAATGTAACGTCATCGGAGGCCAAATCGGGTTTTATTATTTCAGTAAATTCCTGAGCATCCAATAACAGCCCAAACGCTTTTTGTATTTCTGAAATATCAATGCTCTCTTTTTCCAAGACAATTTTTAACGCTTCGATATTTGGTTCCACGAGAGCTTGCTGTAAAAGAAGATAATCGGTCGTGTTCGCATCAGGAAATGCTTCGAGTAATCTGTTCCGCTGAATTCTGGTCATCTTTTGCAATACTGAGAACAACGCTGATGGATCAGTTTCCCGATGAGTGTTTGGTATGCTTATATGATCGGGTAAAAAATGTGGGTCTGATGTGAGATATGGTACTGCTTGCTGCAAGGGAAGTCCTAATACAAGATAAAGCAAGTTTGAATATTGATTTATACTATCCATTATTTGTTTATCAACGATTCCGGACTCAATTTTTTCAATAAGAAACGGAAGAGCCTCTACAATCTCGTCTGGAGTAGGGCCAAGAGACGAGTACTTCAAATCAGGTCTTAATAATTGTTTTATCTGTTCAAGATGCTCCTTCTTATCAATAATTAGTTGCGCTATTCTATTCGGCATAATATCAACGTTTAAGGTTGCAAAATTACTAAATCTTTTCGACATACAAAGCGTCCAAATCGTCAAAACGCAGTCCACGCGCCGTCAAAATCTTAATAGTGAATAGAATAATCTTTAACACTATTATTATGCAACGTACTTACACCAAACCCGCCGACAGTAAAGAGTGCCGTCCAAAAACTGCCGGGGGTATTAATAAGGAGCCAGAGAAGGACGGTATAGTAAAAAAAATATGCGGTATTATCACAAAAGAAAACTAAAAAAAATGATGAAGATGCTAGAACGTGTTTTGACTAGGCTCTTTGGTGATGAACTGAGAGCAAAGAATGAGGCTGTAGTAGTGAATGAAAAGCAGCAAGAGAAGAAACTTTATGATGACCCCGACCTGAATATACTCGCCGAAAGATATGGGGAGTTGAAGCCAGGGAAGGAGATTATGATTGAACTTGGTGCAGCGGCGAAAATGCTAGGTCGTAAAAGGGTAAGATTGGATGCTTTCGCGGCGTTGACTAAGAAACTGAAAAACGATTATGGAGTGGAACTTAAAATCTATTCCAGAAGAACAAAAATAGAAAAGAAAGGAAACAATGAATTATGATATATTATACAGAAAAAATAGATGGGCTTACTCCAACTTTTAGGGATGCAGTAGAAGTGTTCATCCCGAAATGGCTTGATTCGTTATTACCGCATTATCAAGTGGCGAAAGAGTACAAAGTGGACATATTGTTTCTGGCAAATGTGATTGGGACTGAAGGCAAGCACTTTGAACATGACGGATATTATTATTACTACCAGAATAGTTCTTCAGGGATGTCTATTCTTTCCCTTGATGGTCTGGGGCATTATAGCCTTGTGAACTGGAGAGAATGTATGGCTGAAATGTACCCTGATTTTGGCAGTGACCCGGACCCGTATAGTGGAAAGTTTTGCGAACTCAATCAAAACTCAATGCGCTTTAGTCCTTATGTTGAAAGGCACATGAACAAGAAGCCTGAATATAGCGACCTCTCAGACAAGGTGAATGCGTACTTTAAACAACTGACTGGAGATAACAAGGTTGGGTTTTCTTTGAGTGGAACTTCAATGCTTTATTTTAATCAGAGGGCAAAAAACCATATCGACTACTATTATGGCTTGTGGTAATAAGAAGGCGGCATCAGATTATTCTGGTGCTGCTTTTTTCTTTTTCGTGGGACAACATACGACACAATTGTTTGAAACCGTCACAGTGTTTATAGAGCAAACCACTGCGGTAGTCCAGGTTCTTTAGCATTCGTTCAATCTCATTTGCCGCTGCCATTATTCGCTCCACACTGACTTGTTCACTGATATATGATTCGGTATCTGTAGTATCGACATAACCTGCCAAGTATCCTTCTGACGGATTGTGTATTCCCAATCGCTCACAGACGATCCACGACACGCTCTCGGCTTCAAACTCTTTCCATTTGTGTTCAATAGCTCTCACATTCCAAGCCTTTTCTTTCCAGTCCCCAGGCATTGGTAGATGGTAGCAGAAAAGATGCCCCAGTTCGTGGCAGATGGATGCGAATAGTTCACTCTTTTCTGCATTTCTATTGACACTCAGCAGATATCCAGATTGCCATTTGATGTTCCTATTTTTATTGAAAGGTATAGTAATGTCTTTCCGATTATCAAACAGCACTCTTATTTGAGCGCCATAGCCAGCTCCCGCAGCCATACCGAAATCCGTATCTATCCCTTGAAAAGCGAGGTTTTTTATGAGGTTGTCAAGGGTCCTCAATGGCACATCCTGCTTTATCTTGTAGGGCGCTGCTATTTCGTTGAGAATATCCTCGTCTGAAGGCCCGAAGAGTGTTCCATTCCGCTCCGACTGCATTGTGTCTCCAATTTCGAAAACAAACTCAACAGGACCGAAAGGCACAAGTATGATTAGCGGTCTGGCGTTGGGCTTTAGAACGCGATTGTATCTCTTTCCCCATTGGTCTTTTGTCAGTACATACATCGAACCTGGCCTTTGCATCTCTACCAACATGGCGTTATAGGGTGCAAGATTTCTGAATCTGGTACAGGCTTTCAGTATTTCCTTAAAGTGTTCACTACTTCTATATTGTATAACCCTTTTCCATAATAAGTCAAGGTTGCCTTCTTGTGTTTTGTCTGCCATATTATATTATCATTATCATGTTTGTCAATAAAAGTATGGCTCTTTGGTGCCTGGACGAGGGGCGACCGACAATACTACACATATCATAAATAAAAAACGCCATCACAGGCAGAACGAGCCAACTTATTACTGATACTCCCTCAAGCGTTCTTCGTCGAAGTACCACTCATTGATCTACAAACACCCTGAGAGCTTCCTTCAACGGTATCGATTTGGTTTATTACCCGCATAACCTCGCCCTTAATTTCGACAATAGTTTTTTGTATCTGCATAATACTTCATCATAAGTTTCTTCCGAAACGGCATACCATTCTTCAGTATCACTTACGTTCACCTCGCCTGTCCAACATGGAGAGATGTCATCCTCATCCAATCTGAATAAGTCGTACTTAATCTTATCATTCCCAATCTCTGTCACGGTTTTTATTCCACCGTGTCCGCCTACATAATGGCAGCCGATTATAATTTGTGCCTTTTCTTTTATTACATTCTCTCGGAGATATTTGTATACTTCTTTCAAAAATAGCAACATTTCGCCTTTACACCACTGCCAAGTGTCAGAAGGTAGAAGGATGGCGTTGTTTGGGATGGCGTTGTCATATTCATGCGGACATGGCCATCCTTGCACCATGTTGTTTCCAACATAGAATCTTTTCGCCCATAGTTTGTCTCCGCAGACGCTGGTAACGGAGTATACGGTCATCGGGTCATCCATTTTGGAACCTCTCATCAGAAAACATTCGTTTGTTCCCATCGTTATTCATTTTTGCATTTTATACTTCGTTAGTTTTGGACTTATCTGAATGGATAATGAATAGGTGATTCATTTCGGGGGGGCTTCTCTATCTCCCTCCCAAACGAAACGTAACTAAATATACTACCGTAGAAGAATAAAGACATTAATGAAGTGAGTTTTATTGGGGGATTATTGGCCCTCTGCATACTTGCATAAAATGTTCGTTTGTTTCTCTCAGATAAATATCTGGATACTGAGCTTTGATAAACCCAATAAAAGTATTAAATCTCTTCCTTAATTCAGCCATATTATTATAAAGCCACTTTATAGTATCTTCATATTGTTCATTGATTAGACCGAATTTCTTTTGCACTAATCTATACCTTCTATCGCCAGCAGATACATAACATTCTCCATGGTCCATCATTTTGAAGAATAGTTCATAAAATAGTTTCAAAACCTCAAGAAGAGAAGGGTTAAATATTTGAAATGTAGAACTGCCAATAATATCTCTCCATGCATCTGCAGAAAGCAGTAGAACATCACTTACATATTCTGGTCCTTCTTTCAAATACTCGTCCATAGCATCTGTATTAAAATAGTTCATGAGTTCTATTATCTGTGTCTTGTCACGTTCTTGATAAATGAGTTGTAAATGATAGTTCTTTGTCCTCTCATACGCGTCTCTTCCCTTTTCAGTAAAACACCATGCTACAGAAATACCATCATATTCACTTGTCACTGTATAGGTTTCTGCTAATCCATATTGATGTAGTTTGTCAATAATCATTTTACAATCATCATCGATAATGCCTGGATAATCTTTCCTTAATGCTTCTTTTATGGCTTCTTCAGTATGTGGTATTCTAAGAGCTTGCTCCACAGTTTTTAGAATGTCTGACCATCTAATATTTAGCTCTTCTTTCATTCCGGCACTGTCCCATAAAGTAATTACTTGAATGTGTACATGCTCAATCTGGTCAATGTCAAACAATTCTTTAACTATCCCCTTGTCTGCGGGCAGAGATGTAACATCTTCTACGAATTTACTACGAGCTTTTTTCCAGTCTTCTTCTGAAATATCTGACAAGCCAAATGCTGTTGAAATATCGTTTTTTAATTGGTCAATGTTGGGTTCAATATCCTTTCTTCCAACCAATACACATTGATGGTTACTTGTGAGCACTCCGGTCATGGAACTTTCTTTAAACCCATTAACTAAGAATGAAAAAACTGGACAACCAATAACCCAAGCAGCCCCCATTTCATTTAGACAAACGACACTTGAATAATAATGAGATGAATGTATGATGATGACATATATTCTGAAATCGGTAAAACATCGTTTCAACTCCGCCACCCAATCTTTTCCAACCTTAAAGCCCAACCCGCTTTTAGAAGTGCATACGATTGATTCTTTTGCATCTATGCCTATTGCTGTAATCAAAGTAATCAAGGCATCAGCAAACATCCAATCCTCGTCGGCATGACTGATGAAGATTTTTGCTTGACGCACATCTGATTCCGGTTGTTGTTTCATCGTTGTTGCTAAATTAGTCTTTATTACAAATCCTCAAATAATGCAATAGTCGAGAGATGAAGTTCAAGTCAGGATAGATTTCTTTTTTGAAATACTCTTCTTTTAACTTTCGGTTTGAAAGATAAAGCAGCGAAAAAAGAATGATGAGACCAAGTCCAATGAAATCAACAATTTTAAAGTGCGTTGTCCATGGTATTTCTTTTATTATCTTTATTATCGCTATTGCAATGATTGCAACAGGCAATAGCACAACATAACTGAAATCAATAACGGTTTTCAGCCACGGATAAGACTCTAAATAATATGAGCTTTCTCGATTTATTACATAATTATCTCCGATACCCGCACTTTCCCTGCTGAGATTATCCTCACATTCATTAATATAATCATACATCTTCTCTATCTGAAGCACTACCTGGTAGTATCTTGTAATAACCCATAGTAGGATAAAAATCACACCTGTATTAATGTACTTTAATTCGAAGTTAAGTCCATTGACTTTGCTTTCAACATACCTATTGACTTTCTCATTAAGTATAGTTGGGTCATATATAAAACCTGAGATAATGACTAATAGAATAATTATCCAGACTGTAAGTTTGTTTCGTTCAGACAAATACTCTTTCTGTAGAGAAATAGTGTCTTTGTAATGATCGTAATACAACTTCACTTCTTTCATGATATAAATGCATTTTTTAGTGCTTTTACAATAGCGTCCTTAGAGAAAGACATTGCCCACGTAGCTCCACTTCCAAGAAGTTCGTCTGGAGAGATATTTAAATGGTTGAGCTTCACTCCTACGAGTTTCTTTCCCAATTCCTTTGCTTTGGCAATCTCCCAGTTCTGCCAATTACGATTACCAATATAACGACAATCTTTATGATAACTATTGGCATGACTTCCCACAATAACAAGGACTACGTCTGCTTGTTTAATCTTCATTGTCAATGCTGCTTTAATTCTATCTATGTTCCAAGAATTAATCTCAGAACTTGACTTATCATCATAATTAAAGTCAATTCTATCATTTCCATTCCACATATCCAGCGTATATTTATACTGTCGATCGTGGTCGAAGTCAAAACTAACAAATACTTTCATAATGAAACCCTTTTATTAATTATATGATTATTCTTTATTCTTCCTCATACCTTACCAACCCAATCATAACCAACACATGCAATAGTCTTGTGGCTACACCAGAGTGAAAACTATCTGGTGGCAAGAGCCCATGACAGATGTTGTTGCGAATGTTAAGTGAACGCTGATCTGTTAGTACTAGCCTTAGATACATCGCTCCATCAGGCGTAAAGGCATGTTCAACTGGCTCTTTTCTTAATAGTTCGTCTAGTAATAACATCTGAAATCCCTTCTCGACATGTTTCTGCTGTTTTATCACAGAAATATGCGATAGTTCTACTAGATTTCTAATAGCAGCTTCTATTTGAGGGACAATTAGATGGCAAAACAATATGGGTTTATCTTCAAACAAGAAATCCAAAGCTTGTTTAATGATTGAAAACGAAGTTTTTTCAAACAAAGGGCATGGTTCAATAATGTCTGTCATCATCCTTTCAGTTGCAAGTAGTCCAATCTCATGCATCTTCTTAATGGCAATTCCTAAGAAGTGTGCCCCAAGATTCATTTTATCTGTAATATGCATTATTAGGTTACCTTCGGGGTCATTCTCATAACTACCAATAACTGATTGAGGTCTGCCTTTGACATCCATCAAATTGGTGGAACCCAAATACCGCAAAGGGAACTGCTTTGCATTCTGGGATAAAGATTTTTCTTCTTGTTCTTTGCGAGGGATAAAATAGCTGGCAAAGTTTTGCCACCGTTTCTCGTCAGATTCAGCTTTAGCACCAAACAGCATATCAGCTTCATCGAAAACCTCTTGGGGTATTGTGAATTCATATTGATGCGGATGTAGTGTGCTAGCAGTCTGCTTGCTTGCACTTTGTATTTCAGTCAACAAACTATCGGCTTCATCTTTTAAGCCGTAGTATATATACTTACGGTGCAGCCTATCTAGAATACCCATTTTTTGCATGGGGACCAATGACCCAAAAGTCTTTTTATGTGCTTCTTCTGAGACCTTTAATACTCTTCTAACCTCCTCCTTCTGCTGGTTTCGGTTATAGTAGTCTGCTAAAATGTCGCATTGTGAATCAAGAGCATTGACGGCTATTTTTCCATTAGCATCAGGTATTGCCAGTCTGTTTAGTCTGTCTTCATGACTTGTAAGCAATTTATCAATTTCGCACTGAGTAAAGCACTTTTTATTTTCCATCATCAACTTAAACTGACAAGCCCAATAAGCGACAGACAAATCTGTAGCATGACGGGACTCAAAATTACGGATAGCGTCCTTGGTGAGAACCAGATCGTCTTCCTGATTCTTTGTTATACTAAACAGCCGTTCAAGAATGATTGTGGTAACAAAAGGATGCCTGGAAAGGTCATTATTGCAAACATCCAACATGCTATCAACATATGCTCTATAAAGGTCTGCATCGTAGTTGCTATTGACAATTCGCCTCTTAAAATCCCAGACAAGTCCACAATAGCGCATTTTTAACAGCGAATTATGCGATTTCTTGTATCGTTGTTCCCAATAAAGTACTGTTTCAGGGGTAATATCACTTAATGCAGGACAATAAATTGGGGTGCCATTGGAATCTGCAAAAGTGATATGAGGGCCAAAATAGCCGCCAAAGATACTGTCAGAATTATTAGGCTGCAACATGAATGCCGTCCACTCATAATGGCTCTCAGATTTGGAGCGTTCGTTATCAGGTAATTCATTCAATGCACTCACAATATCATGCCATTCAAATTGTTTACCTGTCACATCAAAAGTGTTAATAATATCGGATAGTGTTGCCATTGATTCCTATTCTATTGAAGATTATTAGATATCATATTTGCCTTTTATCTCTTCAAGGCACATGCCGGTGACATACATGTACATTGTCACTATGGCTTTGATGTTCTTGTCAAGTTCTTCTTCTGTTGAATACGGGGAGAAGTGGGCGCCATTGCCATCTTGAGTATTCCGGCACTGCTTAATCAAATCTAGATAGCCGGATAGCTTCTTGTACTTTACTTCAGAACAATACCTCAACTTCGTAAGGCATTTAAACTGATAGATGGCATTTGCCAATGTCACTTTTGTTTCTCCCACTTTCGGGGGAACTTCTGTCTTGTACATGAGATAGAACAACTTCTTTAGGAATACTTCATACTTGACAAGTAGAGTACCGGAATCTACATGTTTGTCAACAAAATCTACTTTCTTACGCCCAAACAATTCGTCGAACACTTTTTTCAGATCCAGAGCAATCCCATCAAATTGAGACAGTGAAGGAATGTCAATGATTTTGAAGAAGGATTCAACGACTTCCCCCATAGGTGGCATATTAGGAATGTCAGTCAAGTCTTCCTTGACGAGGTCTCTAACAGCATCTCGTTTCTCTTGTTCACTGAGTATATTGTCGCCATTCTTTTCACCAGCTGAAGGCTCCTGTTCTGTTTGTTCGTCTGGCAACTCATCTGGAATATTCTGGTCGAGAATGGCTTGCTCGTTCTGTAGGGCAAAGATAATCTTTGCTCTATCGGTAGCGTCAAGGATGAAGCGACGAATAATGCTACTGATGTTAGACATCACAAACATCCTTTTGACCTCCTTGCCAGTTACTTTCTTCAAGAAGATGACACCCTTTTCTTTGTCTAGAGTTTCCATCAGCTCGTCAAAACGGCCTTGCTCGTTGATGTTCTGCTCGTTGACATCATCTTTCAACAGCTGCTGCAATTTTTCTATGTCCAAACCTGTGGCCTCAGAGAGCGTATAAACAAACCTGTCACATTCTCTTTTCTGATAATCTGCAATGTAGTCATAGATTGTCTTGTCAGCTTTCAGTCGCAAGTCTCCTGTTTGGATATCGTGAAGGATAGTGAGGGCTGTTCGTTGGTCTCGTTGAGATAGAGAAGCAAATGTTTTATGCAGGTCTCTTAAAGTGGACTTCACCATCTCGCTGTCTGGACCTGATGTGTACAGGTATTTAACGTAACGGATGAATTTTGAATTGATGTAATCTGCATCAATTGTTCCTGCACCTGTCTCAGTAATGTAGGCCTCAAGTTGGTACACATCATCATCATCGCCACCACCGCTACCGCTGCTTTCGAATAGTTCACGGTAACGCTGCAAAAGGGTGTTATATGTTTGCTCATCAAGTTCCATCTTAATTTTCACCCATCCATTGGTATGATGGAATTCGTATGTATCCTTCTCCCAGCTGAACCCTTGCATTTTTGCGGCTTCCAATTTCTTTGTCATCTCACAAAACTCTTTGGCAAACTTTTTTCTTGATGTTGGAGCCAGCGGAAGTCTCTCGAAGTATATAATTCCCTCAGCTTCGAAGAGATGTTTTATTACTTGGAAACTCTTATTTATTTTCTCTAAATTCGCCTCTAACTTATCGGTGAATACTGACAGAGGTTGGTCAACATACAATTCCAACGCTTCATCGATATTCTTTTTCATCCTGTTGGGACGAGTGAAATACTTAATAATCCCAAATGGCTTTTCTGGTCCAAACAGTCTGTTTGTACGGGAGAAGGCCTGAATGACATCTACAAAACTGAGTAGCTTATCCACATATAGAGTATTCACCCATTTGGAGTCATAGCCGGTTAGCATTTGAGTCACCACAATAAGCAGGTCTATTTGCTTATCCTTAGGTATATACTGGTATGGATTCTTATGTGCCAACCGTTTCGCCACATCTTTCTTGTACTTGGCATATGTCGACTGCTGGAAAGCAGTTCCATACTTCTTGTTATAGTCCTCAAGCATCTCAAGTATGGCATCCTCTTTGTACTCTGATTTGCCATCATTGTCAATACTATCGTCGAAGATTGAAGCCACATTGAACTCAGGATAGTGCTCCTTAAATAGTTCGTAATATGTAATAGCCTCAGGTATATTCTTTGTGGCGAGAATGGCATGGAACTTCCCATTTCGACTCAGTACGGGACGCTCCTCCATTATCTTGTGCATTACAGCCTTGTGATGACTTTCGGTACTGTATAGGCTCTTTACTTCGTCTTCAATCTTGATAATGTCGGTTTCTTTTGAAAGCCTCTCAAATTCTTGCATCTTTTGCTCATCACCTTCAATGTCATCCTTTGTCTCCACGCCGAGTTGCCTCAGTGCATACGCTTCCCTAATATCATCCTCTTCGAAAGTGTCTTCCCGATATAAGTCGAAACCGAGAACATTGCCGTCGGGAATTCCATTGGCAAGAGTGTACTTATGCAACATGTCGCCAAAGATTACCTCAGTAGTCAGTTCACCCTTGGCGTTGTCTTCAAAGACAGGTGTACCCGTAAAGCCGAACAGTACGGCACGAGGGAATGTGTTCTTAATACTCATCAGCATTGAACCATAAACGCCACGGTGACACTCGTCCACAATAAACACCACACGCTTGCTGTTGATGTGTTTTATGGTGCTGTCGGGCACGTTATTCTTAGAATTCACCCTGCTCATCTTCTGAATGGAAGAGACGATAAGGCAGATATCCTTGTCATCGCTTTCCAAAGCACTGATTAAGCTGGCAGTGTTCTCCGTATCGAGAACATTGTCATCGGCATTGGCAAAGCCCCTGTATTCGTCTGCTGATTGGGTACTCAGTTCTATGCGGTCAAGCAGAAATACCACCTTATCGGCATCACAGGATTTTGCAATGAGTTGGGCGGCTTTGAACGAGGTCATTGTCTTACCAGAACCAGTGGTATGCCAGATGAAGCCTCCTTTATGAGCATGGTCATCCCAATTGGTATTGTGGGTTCGGTCACAGATCTTGTTGGTAGCGTAGTATTGGTAGCTGCGTAACACCTTCAATGTCTCGTCTTTGTCATCAGCAATGGTATAATAGCCTACCATCTGGTGTGCCATTGGGATGGATAGGAAGTTGGCTGTGATGTATTTCCAGTCGAAAGCCTCGTCATTGTTAGAATCTGCCCAATGAAAATAAAGTGATGGTGAAAAATTCTGCTCGTCACCAGGATTGGCAAAGTAGAGCGTCTTTTCTGGAATCATGGCCACAAACACTTGTACCAAAGAGTATATTCCTTGACAGAATACTCCTTCATGGGTGTATTTCTTTATCTGGTTCACAGCTTGTGTCACGTCCACGCCACTACGTTTCAGTTCGATATGGATTACAGGCATACCGTTGATGAGCAGCATTACGTCTCCACGACGTGAACTGGCCAAAGGATGACGGGTTTCAAACTTCGGTTGGCGGGCAATTTGATAAACGCTCTGTCCGGTACGAATCTCTCGAGGATCAAATATCTTTAAGTACACCTCTTTACCGTAGTTCACCAAGTCTTCTTTGTTGTCGCGCTTTATTTTTACGAGGCCACCGTTAATGAACTGGTTTCGCTCGTATGGATTCTTGCATTTGTTCACCTGATCCATTACCTGTTGCATCTCGGTATCAGTCAAAGGCTGGTCACCAAGACGGTTAATATCACGGTTATTGTTAAAGATAATGGCTGCCCAATTCTTGATGAGTTGTTTCTCGGTCGGGTTGATTAGTATCGCTTTTTCCCAACCATGATGGGTAAGCAGTTCGGCAAGGGCTTTTTCAAAGTCAAGTTCCTTAGAAAACGGACGGATAAATGCTTCTACTGGCATGATTTATCTGGTTTTAAGTTATACAAACATATTATCTAAACAGGCACTCTTTATTTGCTTGAGTTTTTCCAAATGTAGAGTATGAAGGTTGATTTGCTTATCAACGGACTCAAGATACGACACTATACATGTTTGTTCCTCAATACTACATGGAATCCATATTTCTCCTTGAAGCGACATTTCATCGCTAATATTCATTGTGTTTTTTGCTCCTTTGTTAATCAGTGGGTGTAAATAGTTATTAATTCTGTGGCAAGGTTCAAAATAATAATGAATGAAGTCAGGGTTGACGCCATCTTTAGCATCATACACTGCATAAAGTACAGATACTATGCCAACTACACCTTTATTAGCCTTGATGATACCATAGGGTTTTGATTTGAGAGGAGACTTCGTATACACGATTTGATTGGTTCTTAATACCTTGTAGTTGGTAACCGATTTCCCAGCATAACTACGTCCGAGCAGTTTTATCTGATTACATACCCCTTCATCGTCGGAAACAGATAGGACATCGTGAATTCCATACCGATTATCAAGATTCCTGTCCTTGCTTATCTCTAAGCATTCTTCTAATTTTACTTTTTTCCATTCTCCTTCGAAACCTTTAAATCTTAGACGAGGAGTAGTCTCTCCCACTTGGGGGAACATGGCCTGTAAGCTCGCCGCCTTCACCTGTTTAAGAGATTCAATTTTCTTTGTGCTAGATTGGATAAGAGAGTCAAGGTGTATGAAGTAGGAACCTAATGCTTGCTGTTCGTCCTTAGAAGTAGGATATGCAAATGAAGACGTAGAAACAAGATTCCAGTCAGCACGGGGCATCTTTGAGCCTGATGAGATGTTAGCAATTCTCATAAATTCTCGGGAATTAACTAGGATATACAGTAACTCAGAAGTGACCTTTTCAGGACGAAGTACCCAAAAATCACCAATTGCAACACCTTTAAAGTCTGCCAACAAAATATTCTTTAAGTATGGACGTAATTTCCCGAAAAGAATGTCTCCCTCATTAAACTGTTTACCAAATTTTACTCCCTTTTTCTTTCTTACATCCTTATTCAATGTCCCTTCCCCTGCATTTATGTCTTCAAACTCAACACTGGGACAATTTAATGAAGATGCGGGTGAAGATAATCTATTCACTATTTCAGAGAATGGCGTTTTTATCCACTTTCCACAAAACCCCTTTAATCTTATTTTCGGCTCCATATTTACTACTTGATAAGGTTAGACAAACCTTTAATTGCAAACTCATCACCGGTCAACTGACCAATAAGAATTGAAAGGTGTTTTTCTGACTCAACAATGTCCTTTTCAATGTCGTTGTAAGTAACAGCATACTTCTCGTTAAGGCCAATGATGGCATCAGCAAGATTCTGGATAATACCATCAGGTAAAGCTTCCATAGCAGAGGTTATTGGCTGAATCCACTTCAGTTCGAGGAATTGATTTATCCCCTTCATGTCAAGACTTTCTATCGTTTCGATAGTCTTTGCCTCCAACGCAAGTTTATCCTTGGTTACCTGCTTTTTCTTGGCTGATTGTTCATCCCAAAGGGCAACAATGGCCTTCAGTTGCTTCTTCACCTCACCCTCTACGTCTGCTTTGGGTTTGCAGTCAGCTATTATTTCTTTCTTCATAAACGCATTGTCTTTCTCAGCATCGAAGTACTTGTCTGTATCTTCCATACCTAGCAATTCATTGCGTACTTCATCCAGTTCTCCATCAATGGCTTCGATGCGGTTTTGAAGGACAGCTATAGCGTCAAGGTCTTGCTGGAAAAGAGTTTTCTGTACGAGCTCAAAAGGAATAATGCGCCCCTTTAAACCATCTTCCACCTCATAATCCACACCATCTTTGTCCTTTACCATCTTCGTCTTAGACTCCACCACATTGCAAGCACCGAAGCCTTCTGTTTGGATGATTTCAACGTCACCCATAATATTTGCCCAATTATCGGCTAGAATTTGGAAGGCTGCGTATTTGTCTATAAGCGGTAGTGTACCTATACGATGAAATATATCTGCGGCTATTAGGTCATTCTCTTCCAGATCCTTCACATTTTCAACATGGTCTATCAGTCGTTGATGCAAAAGAGTTTTGAAAGTGGCGAAAGCCTGTTCATAGTCGGCCTTGAAACACTGTACATCTGGATTTTTGTTTATGGTCTCAAGTATATTGTCAGTTTTGATGGTTGAATAAGGACGGTTGGGTTCTGGAGCAAACAAATCGTTGGAGAGAGATGGGAAAGCGTCCCAATACGTCTTCAGGTCATTTATTTCAGTATTGGGAATGCTTCCGAATATGGTGGAGAATATGTCATATTTGACAGCTGCCTCGCTGCTATCAACATATCGTGGGATGTTTAAGTTATAATCGTTGCGGCGTACCTCATCGCGAGTCACTTCACGGGAGTATCCTGGTATGGGCTTCCTTTCTCGATAGGTGTCGGCAATCTTCTTAATATCACATGCACGAAGCTTGTTTTGTTTGCCATCCTTCACATAACCCTTGCTGGCATCAATGATTAGGATCCCTTCACTGCCACGGTTCTTTTTTAGTACCATGATGAGAGTAGGAATGCCGGTACCAAAGAAAATGTTAGCTGGCAATCCAATAATGGCGTCAATATTGTTCTTCTCAACCAGATTGGCACGTATTTGACCTTCTGCCTGCCCCTCTTCCCGTTCTTCGACAGGGAGGATGTTTCCGTCCTTGTCATAGTATTTAGGAGTCTTGCCACGGAAGAGAACTCCGTGGGGCATCACGATAGTCATAATACCATCGTTTTTTAGGTGGTGAAGCTCATGCAGCAGAAAAGCGTAGTCTGCTTTCGTTTTTGGTGCCACTCCATAGTTCGCAAATCGTGGGTCTAGTTCTTTATCCTTATTGTCCCAATGTTGGGAATAAGGTGGATTACTGACCACAGCATCCACAGCAAGCGGTTTGGCGTAGTCAACTCCAGTCTCGTAAATAGGCCAGTCTTCTTCGAGTGTGTCGGCACAACGAGTAACGATGTTGGCTGGGATAATGCCTCGCATCACAAGGTTCATTCGGGTAAGGTTGTACGTGTTCTCTTTCAGTTCCTGGGCGTAATACTTCACTTTATTCTTTCCGTTGATGTGTCTTCCAACAGCTTTACCTATGGTGATGAGCAATGAACCAGAACCGCTTGTGGGGTCATAGATCTCAAGAGACTCCTTGTCCTTATGGTGTTCGGCAACAATCTCCGACATAATCATGGCCACTTCATGGGGAGTATAGAACTCACCAGCTTTTTTGCCAGCAGAGGCCGCAAAATTGCTTATCAAAAACTCATAGACATAGCCCAATACGTCGTAATCTTGGCTCCCGTCGGTGGGTATATCCTTGATTAGACGAATTAGACCTTTCAGGGCTTTTGTTTGGGCTGAAGGATTTTCACCAAGTTTGCTTAGGCCTTCACGCAGGGTCTTGAAGATTCCATTATAGACTGAACGGTAGTTGTCGCTCATCAAACGTTCAAAATTACTCAACGCCTCAGAGAGTGTTGCCACACTGAAAGTATCATCTTCAAGCCATGTGTTGAAGAGATACTTGTATTCGATGAAGAAGCCGATACTTTCTTGGCATTCCTTGATAAGATGAGCCATGTCTGAATTCTTATAGTCCTCAACAAGCTCTTTCAAGTCGTCATCTTCAAGACCAAATTTCTCTTTCAGACACTTGACCTCTGTATCAGATAAGAATTTGTAGAATATCAGACCAAGGATATAGTCCTTGTACTCGTTGGCATCAATCTTCGACCGCATTTTATTAGCCGATGCCCATATTCTGTTAGCAAGTTGCTGCTTGTTCATAAAGAAATATTTTTTGCAAAATTACTATTTCAGAGTGCAATCTTTTTGCGCTGGGGAATATTTGTCATTCAGGGAAGCGACTTGGTGGGCAATCTCATCCCGCAGCATGGCGGGTTCAATAACTTCAATATCACTACCAAATGAGAGTATTTCAGAGACCAGTTCGGGGTTGATGGTGATGGGAAAGGAGATGGTGACTGTTTCTGCATTATATTCCACTATTTTTTGCCGATTGCTAAAGGGTTTAGTCTCTACATAGGGATAACGTCTTGCGTCTATTTTCAACACCACCTGATGTAACTTCATTCCCTTCCTCAGCGTCACACCTATGGTGTCGGCAAAAATAGTCTCAAGGTCAGTAGCGCAAGGGATATACTCTGCTTTCCATATCGATACTGTCAGGATTCTATCTAGGGCGTAGGCGGCAATGGTGTCATACTCCTCGGGGGTGGCGATAAGGAACCAACGGTTATTATACTGTTTCAGAAAATAGGGATGGACATTGATGTTCCTAGCCATTGTGCTTCTGAACGACTTATAGTGCAGCGTCACGGGCTGTTGATTCATGATGCATTCGAGCAATGGATTGAAATTGCCCATACCTGCCAGTGACTCGTTGTTTTCAAATGCTACACACGGAGACTTTTCTGCAAGTGGTTTGCCAGATTCCAATCTTTGCAGACTCATAAACATCCATTGCATTAACGGAGTGGACGTATCGGGGTCTTCACACATGGGCCGCAACAACTCCACGGTATCATGTAATGCTGTTTTCTCTCGTTCGGAAAGATTGGACACTACCGCTAGATTAAATGTTGTGTCAGCATAGCGGTAGTAGTGATGTTTTTTTAGCACCTCATCAAACTCAACATTGTATGGAGGAAGTTGTAGAAGTGCAATGTCATTTTGAACAGACCTTTTGCTCACGCTCTTTTCATATTGACGTAGCATCTCTTTCTGACAACAGTCTACAAGAGCGTTGATGTCATATAACCGTGATGTGTCCTTGAAGCAAGCGTTCAGGACTTGGTATCGTAGCAACTGGTCTTTGTTCGCTGGCATAGGATAATGTCCTTACTTAATCATTCCCTTAAACTCCTTACACGGATTAAACTTCGGAACCTTGTGAGCAGGAATGACCACAGAAGTCCCTTTGCCTATATTACGTCCGATCTTCTCCTTCCGCTAGATAATCTCAAATGTTCCGAAGCCTCGAAGATATATGTTTTCACCTTTGGCCATATTATCCTTGATAGTTTCCATGAGGGATTCAACGGCCACTGAGACGGCTACTTTCTCAATGCCAGTTCTCTGATTAATGCGATTCACAATTTCTGCCTTTGTCATGTTGATTATTTTTTTTAGTTATTCCATTAAAGTTGCAATCTAATAAACGCTGGTTCATAAATATATTATAATAGCACTCACTTTTGACAACTGTTCCGAGTCAATTCGATATTACTCATTTTTATTATCACTATTCTTTATCACTATTTCATTATGCTCTTTCATATACTTAACCACTCCATCATATCCAGGGAATAAGGTTGATGCATTATACCCCATCTTTTCTATAAATGCAAATATACTAAAAGCGGCTTTTTGTGGAATAGTTATTCTATAAAGGTATGGTTTTACTGGAGCTTTAGTCTCTCTTAAATAGCAATCTAATTGGATCTCTAAACTACGTCTATCAGTTTTTTTCTTCAGATCCATCTTTCCTTCTTTGTCAAAGCCAGGCTTTATGGACTCCCAAAATGTGAAAATACCTTTTTGGGCACATAGGTTGGCATTATTATTATATCTAGGTTGTACAATACGCAATGGTATTTGTGGACATGTCAAAACCACATCTTTATCAAGTGCCCATATTTCCATGTCATGTTTTGAAGGATATTTTTCTCCTCTCCTATAGGCGAGTAAGAATTGTTTAGGGTCAATATCTTCCTTCGTGTCAAAAAATACACCTTTTGTTGCAAAATATAGAGCAACATATATGTCATGTGTCCAATCAAGAAAGCGTGTTTTCACTCCATGATGCTGAGCAAGAGACGCCAGTTCCCAATAGTCCTTTGGAAGCCATTTGCTCTCAAGAAGGATTTTTTCTGCATCAACGAGAGGATAAAAGGAATGACGGAGTGACTCAATATGTGGAACATATAATCCATTATTGTCACAAACTGTGAAAAATTCTTGAAGCAATTTGTATTCTTCAAGAATCTGAATGTATTCTGTTGAAGGAAGATACCTAATTATCTTTTTTTCATCATCAGAGGCAGAATTTTCAATCGTTTTTATATTCTCATTGTTATCCAAAGACAAGATTCCTCTTAATGCAGAAGGGAGCAATTCATAACTGTCCGTTGAATGACCTCGGAATATGAATTGAGTGTTAAAGGTATTGTATAATTCCCCTTCGTACGAAATGGCTTTTACAAAGTCATCTCCATTATCATAATGGATTGATTTGATATATGGTGAATCTTGCGTATGTATCATATTCGGATTATTCTTTAACTTGGATTGAATGAATCATTTGAGTGAATTAAAAACGAATAGTGAAAAAATGTTACAAGCGGGAAATGGAAAAACCATTCTAATACGTCTCATTCTGTATGTAAACTACATGACTAGAGTTTAAGGGATTCTTCTATTGTGGTGAGTCGTTCCTCTATTTGAATCTTTTTAATATTCAGTTCCTGATAATGTTTATTATCTTGTTTTTCTTCCCACTCCTTAAATGCTTTTTCTCTTCGTTCATCCACTTTTTCTTTTAGTCCAATAAACCTAGTCAAACAAAAAATCCCCAAAGTAGCAGGAACGGCTCCAGCAGCCAAAATACTATTATTATTTACGACCCCGTAAAGTACAACCCCTATGGCACCAAGTATTAGAAATATAGCTATTATCAACCATACCCATTGCTCATAATTGATAAATGACTTGTTGCGTAGAGAATCCAAAGGCTCTAACTCAGACACTATTTCTCTCAAACAATTTTTCAGCACATCCCTTTCTTGATACAAATCATTCTTTTTCTTCGCTGCTTCTTTTTCTGAAGTTTCTTTTTCTAACAGTTTCTCTTTTTCTGAGAGGGTTTGTTGTGCTTCTGCCATTCTGCTGGACAAATCGGTATTTTCTTTTTTCAGTTCCTCAATGTGTTCATCCCGCATCCTGCTTTGTTCCATAATCTTTTCTTTTTCGCTTTTCAATTGCTCTTCAATAGCAATCCTTTTGGCCTCAGATTCTGTGATGCGCTTGTCTAAGTATTCATTGTCTGCCTTAACTGCATCAATTATTCTTTGATTGATTTCCGGACCCCAATTACCCTGTTCATCAGGATCAGCTTCTACTACATTGATGACATTTCTAGCCCTTTGGTATAGTTTTTTGATAAAATCTTGATAAACTAACGCATCGAAATTTCCTCTATTTTCATTGAAAAACCTTGATACTTCTGCAATCTTATTTCTAACCCGTACGTTGTGCTGGTCAAGGCATCGTGCCATGGTTTCTGTTAGTGCACATCCTGAGATATTGGCAGGTTTTGCACTATGCATCCATAAATCCAATACAAGTTGACCTGTTGACATCATATAATTAGTACCCGGGTGCCTTTCTTTATTAAAGGAAATCAAATCTTTGTTATATGTCACAAAAACCACATCTTCTGGGACACTCTTTTTTTCTCGTCTCTCCTTAATATAATCATCCATGAAGATATCGTGAATCTCTCGGAAATTATCTTGACTATATGAAGTTGGATTATTCGACCTTAAACGGGCCAGCTCCTTTACTATTTTTTTGCCTATGTATTTCTGTGTTATTTCTCGACACTTATTTGCACCCATGACTGGGAACATCTGCACACCCATTAATTCTAACTTTTCTTGCAATCTCACCCTAATACCTGCAAGTTTGTTGACTGAGAGATTATCCCTCTCCCAAGCTTCAGCAATATCTGTACCAGGCAGTGGTTGTGTAGAGCTCTCAACTGAAAGTAAGATATTCTTTATTTCTTCAATAGTCATAGGGTGTACCTTCATAGCACCACCAGATGCTTTGATAATCTCAATTATTTCTGCTGAATATTTCTCCTTTTTATCAGTGGAGAGTTTTAGCATACCTAACAAGATAGAAGTGTCAAGGTAGTATTCCTTGATGCTGCCATCTTCAGCTGCATCAATAAGCGGTTTCTCACTCATCAAAAAACCTGCTATTATAGAAGCCCAAAACAACTGGTCAGCAATATGGAACTCATTCCTTTTTGATGGTGTATTATGAAGGTATTCCAAAAAGAAGATGATTGTTGTATATCTCTCATCAATAGTGGAGATATCGCTATTCTGAAAATAGCCCAAAACCTCTTCCGTATTATCCGAAATAAATTGCTGAAAAGTAATACCGTCATCGTAAATCCCATTTTTTTCGAGATACTCTTGATAATCTTTCTCAAGGTTTGTTAAACCCTCAGAAAAGGATTCTTCACGCTCCGCTAATCTGTCAAACTCTGGTGAATTCCAAAGCCTTTTTATCTGAAATATATCACCCTCCTCCATTGGCTCTAAATCAATAAAGTTCTTTTTGGTTTCTTTTATTTTTAGAATAGACTTTGAAATAACGATTGTAGGGATATTGATTTTAAATCTATCATCAATATAGTCATGCACATCTTTTGATGTATAGTAATGTGAGTTATCAGCACTATTATTTTGAATGAATAATTGAACAATAGTGTATTTAATTATTGGAAAGTAAACATCACTATACAAACCTACAGACTCATTCGCATATAATGCCGAGATTAGCGCATAATTAATATCTTGAGTACTTACCATTTTGTGATATTATTAATCAATTGTGTATGGGCAGATACATGCCTATATATATTTTTTTGATGCAAAGATACGAAAAAAAAAAACAATCAATTACTTTTTTATTTATACAAGAAGTATGTGACATCTATATATGTCTATAAATCTGCCGTTTACTTCTTCTCATAGTAAAATATAATGAGAGAATAACCGATTTGTATAGTATTTTTTGTTTCTTGTTCTGTCATGTAATATAGTGAATTGACTTTTCTGCTTTTTGCGTAATGTAATCAAGAATAAGAAAGGAGACCGCGTTGGGTCTCCTTTGTCTTCTCATAATCGTTTGAGGAGTGATTTTACCTTCTCTTTCGTCAACACCCACAATACACGCAGGAAAAAACATTGGTCATCATTCAGTATCATGGCATATCCTCCTCATTAACTTTGTACTTATTGAAACAATAAAACACATCTTCGTCTTCTCCCAGTTCCTTCTCCTCCAATTCTTCAAGGGCGGCATTAATCTCTTCTTCCGTCTTCACCTCTTTCCCTGTCAGCCGAGAAACATATCCGGCAGCGTCATCTAAGGTCTTGAAGTACTCAGGCCCGTCGGGGAAGTCAAGGATGTAGCGGTCGGGGAAATAGCCACCGGCCACATCATTTGTCTCATAGTAGATATTCCCAGGTTCTTCCGCTCTGTAAACGATGAAGATATTGGGGAACTTCGACTTGATAAACTTACGCCATTCTCCCAGCTCACCCCAGGCACTCATAACGGTCATGCAAAGGGTTGTACCAGAAAACTCGTAACTATCTATCTCTCCTCGGCAATGCACCTCGTTAATGTCACCATCGAGAAGTTCTACCAGACACCCACACCACAGTTTTCCAAATCCGTTAGTCGAGTAAGGGGCAGTAAGGGAGTTGAGATAGTCGAGCTTTTCCTTCAACTCCACCAGCTCTCCCTTGTTCCCATAGCATCTGTAGTCTGTAAAACACCAGTTAGGCATTATCACCTCCTTTCATATTGTAGGTTCTTTCGCTGAAGGTTTCGAGGGTCATCCATTCGCAGTCTTTCAATCGGACCTGGTATTTCTCTTCGATGTGTTCCCTGATAAACTCCTCAAAGTCATCATAGGTTTCGCTGATTCTCTTTTCTTCTTCCGTGAGCTTAATCTTTACAATCTTGCCCACACAATAATTAAGCAGGATTAAATAGTTCGGTTCCATTTTGTTGTTGTTTAATTGATTCTGTAACTTCTGATAAATGTGATTGTATTCGCCGATGGATACAGACGGGTTATTCTATGGCGGGCTGAAAGCTGGTTCACGATGTTCTGATCCACCGCCACCTTCATACCGTCTGGTCTATCCGGCGTTTTGATAAGGAATTCATATCGTATTGTCATTGTTGTTTGGTTTTGTGTCGTTCTTTCTTGGGCATAAAAGGGACAAAAAATGGGCGGACAATACACAGTGACATATTTTTTATTATTTTGGGCATACTGTAGTAGTCTCTTATAATATATTATAGTAAAAATAGAGTGAATATGCCCACATGGATAATAGTTAATGCCATAGTGTGTATTGTCCGTAGGAGAGCATGTAATGGTCTCCGAGGGGTCAGGGGTATTCATTCTCGTAGGTGGTAGCGTTTGATAAGTCTTTGTACTGTGACAGGCTGGAATTTGTAGCCTTTCGAGGTCTGGAATCCTTCATCATTCAGTGTGTCGGCCATCTGTTGAAGCGATAGTCCTTGCTTGACCAGAGAACGGAGCAAAGCCACAGCCCTTTTGTTATTCGGGTTCTCATGGGCTTTCTTACGGTTGGTCTCGTTGCTGGCTTCTATTGCCTCTTCATGTTTATCCATCAGGTGTTCAGGATTTCCCAACTTACATCCACGGCTCTTCTTAGCCTGTAGTGCTTGGCGGGTTCTTGTGGAAGTCAGTTCTGCTTCGTATTGGGCGATGGCAGAGACAATGTGAATCATCATCTTATTTGCTTGGGGGAAGTCGCAGAAGACAATTTCCACGTCAGATTCAAGCAGTCGGGAGGTAAAGGCGACGTTTCGAGAGAGTCGATCCATCTTTGCCACGATTAGTATAGCCCCGGTCTTTCTACACAGTTCCAGAGCCTCCTTTAGTTTGGGTCTGTCGTTGTGTCTGCCACTCTCCACCTCCACAAATTCAGCGATGGGAGTTTTGTCCTTCAAGTGCTTCTCTATGATTTCCCTCTGTGCCTCCAATCCAAGCCCTGAATAACCTTGTTTTTGTGTGCTGACCCGAAGATAGGCGACGTATTTGTGTTCCATAGGTAAAGTAAGAATAAAAAAGGGAGCCATGATACTCTCATTCAATAGATTTCTCATGGTTCTCTTGTCGGTTGTTAGTTCAGTTTGTCGGGGTACTTACGATACACATACTCCTGAAGGATGGACTTGATACATCTAACCTTTTGGATTTCTGTGTAAGTGAAATAATAGGTTCTAAGATTACCCATCATGTCATCCCTTCTGCATTGTCCTTCGTAGTTGCCTTGCCGGAAAAATCGCCTCCATTCCTCACTCATGTTGGTGTCGGTATTCTCGTATTGAAAATAGAGTTCGACATACAGTTCACCCTTATAGAAGTCAACTCCCTCAAAGGTACTGTTCCAGCAATTCCCTCGTCTGCGTTCACTGTCGATGGAGAGAAGTTTGTCACGTTTAGAACGGTAGTGAAGTTTGCCCACCTCCTTGACAATTCTGATTACTGTGGATTCCTTGACGGCCAGCAGTTCCTTGTCGGTCAGAGACTCGATTATCTCCAACTTCTTCTTGGGCTGGTAACGTTTGAAAATTTCGGTGTTAATGTCCATAGTGTAAAAATGTTAAGGGTTAGACGGTAATAACAAGGCTGGGAGATACACGGCTGGTACGCATATAGTCATCGTAGTTCAGATCCGGGTAGGCCATACGGAAGGTACTCAGGTCAAAATTGCTTCTTGTGGAGGCAAGCTTTCTGGTTATCTTCATCGTATCGGTAGACCAGGATCGGATGTCAAGCAGCTCCATACGCTTCATAATACCGGCCTTGATTTGGTTCAGCTGTTCCTCCGCTCTGGCTTTTGTTTCCATGAGGCTACGGATAAGAGACTCCTGGCCACGAATATCAAGCGGAACATCATAGGGATTGTTGAACTGCTTTCCTTCAAGATAGGTTTGTAGCAGTTCCTCACAGATGTCGCTGGGGATTCTCTGGACGGGGATGATTTCCGAGATATGGTCCTTCTCTGTCTCACGGATATGCAGGACGGCCAGATTCCTCACCTTTGCCTCTGGATTGTTCAATGTCAGGTAAAAAGCGTAGATGGAGAGTTGGTAGCGGGCTTTCATTAAGTTCTCGTTGGTTGGTGTTGCCCAAGTCTTGATGTCGTAAAGGTCAAAGGTACAATCATCAACTCTCGCAACAAGGTCAATGCTCGAAGCCCAATGTTTGAGGTCGCTGACAAGGTACTCATTCGCTTCTGCCACAATACCGTTTTCCTTACAGAGCTTGATGTAGGACTTTACCTGTGGGGAATCATCGTTGTACCATTCATTGTTGAAGCGTTGGATGGACTTGTGAATCTCATTACCTCGCTGCGTTGCCTTTTCGAGGATGGCCGCTGGGATGTTGTCGAAAGCGTTTGCAAGTCCGAGCTGGGTACTGATAGCATGGGTTATACCAGAGAGTTCGGTTTCGCCCAAGAAATAGCGGTGTTCGTCTTCAATGAATTTAACGCCGCAGTCTTTAAGTTCTATTCTTTGCTTTTTCATGGCTATTACTGATTTTGAAGTGTTTGTCTGCGTGCTGTAAACATGGCCTTGATTTCGGGATTACTCTCAACTTCCATCTGATGCTCCATATAAAGGGACAGCAGGGAGTTCACATCCTTCGAGGCGTTGATGGCGTTCTTGATGGCGGTGTTTTTGTCTACCGGAGAGGCTTGGCGTGGGGTAGTTTTAGTAGTAGAGGTTGAGGCTCTTCGGGTTGTCGTCTTGCCTTGGCTATACTGGTCGCTATCAATCTCCGGGGAATCATCAATAAGGAAGAGGGCGTTCATGGCATACTTTCGGGCATAACTGGAAGCTGCCCCACTGATTTGAGCGGAGTCCATGCCTGATTTCTCGATGGCGTGTTCTGCTTCGCTGGTGGTGGATAACGTCTCGCCCTTGTCGTTGAAGAGGGTGAGTGTGGTTTTGAGGAAGGTACGGCCACAATGTTCTTCTATGGTATCATCAAAACGGATGCCACAGTTGTGTTCGGCCAGGAGTGGTTTGAGAGCAGCCTGAATATCCTCCAAACTGCGATACTTGAATTTGCCGAATTGGTTGTACTGGTTCTTCGGCACATTGAGTCTTTGCTGAATGTCGATCAGCGATTTTAATAATTCTTGCATGATAAATTGATTTTAAAATGTTGTTTTACGTTTATTAGATGTTCGTCTTGTAAGTGTTAAATTTGGGAATAAGGACAAAAACAAGGGTCTGCGAGTTTTCAACTTATGCAATAGTTTACTTTCTTGCAGACCCTCGTGTCTTGTAGGGTCAAGATTTTGTGAGAGTCAGACGTGTGTTATAAAGCCATATTCCTCACATATCCTTTTTTGGTAGTCATCGGTTTTCTCCACGTCCTCGTCTATCAGGGAAACGAGTTGGTCCAAGAAAACCTCGTCATGGGTAATCTGTGGTGTGTCATTGTCGGGAATGATGTCAATACGGAACAGGTCGGATCCTTGGTCGTAGGTGATTTTGACTGTGCCCTTGACTTTGAAGCCCGACACATGGAATTGGAGTCCGTCGGTTATAGTCTTTACGGTCTTCGGGTCTATCCCCCAGCTCATCATTATCTCAGGCTGGCTTTTCAGGATGGTGGTGATATACTTTGCCATCGCTACGTCTTCATCTGTTGCCATATTAGAAGCCCTCCTTTCCGTAGTACTCTTTCATATAGCAACTTTCGCAGAGAGAACCATAGTCATTGACATCTGAGCGGTTCATGGGTTTGCCGCAATAATCGCAATGACTGACTATAACGTTATGTACTTCGTGTGCCACCTCAAAGATAGAAGGGCCACGGTGAATGATGGTGATTCCTGTTTTCTTCGGTTTACTCATAATCGTTGGTATTAAAAGAAACTGAAATTTAGATAGTTGTTGTTAGGGTCGGCAGCTTGGAGATATTCGTCCATAATTTCCAGCATCCGTTGAGGGGTCAGCTCCACCTTCTTCAGAGATTCTTCGATTTCTCGTTTTACGTCATCCTCCTGAGAATCGAGTGTCGCCAGTTTGCCCATCCCGATTCTCCATTGGTCTTTGCTTACCTCAAAATCATGGTCGTATGGCTCGCCATTATAGTCTATTTCTAAAGCGTCAAGAATATAGTGAAACTCCTCAATGAGCCAGTTGAAGTATTCGATAGAGGCGTACTGAACATCGTATTTCTTGGCAATATGAAGTCTACATCCCATTCACTACCTCCTTTCTTTCAGCCACGACGGGCATATCTTCGGCATCACAGTTGGCAAATTGAATCTCGTTGACGATACTGTAGAAGTCATCCTTGGTCAGATGGGGATAGCTGTCTTTGTAGGTGTCATAGAAGAGGTCGGTAGGGAGTCCGGGTTGGTAAGTGAGATAGTCGCTGATAATCTCGTACATTTCCCAGTACTCATCCTCTTTCTGATAATTGGGGTCGTAGTTCCGCCAATTCATCCCGAAGCAGCCGTTGGAGTTATCGATGTGGGGATATTTCTTTTGGCACTTCTCAATGATATGGCAGACGAATTTGAGGCAGTTCTTCAGCTCGCTTTTGATGGTGAACTCCTGGTCGGTATGGGGCTCATAGTAGGCACAGGAAATATTGAGAGCACAGACAGCAAGTCCACGCTCTTTTAGGGTTGCCACGTCGGTCATAGCTCCATGTGTTTCCTTATAGCCAAACTTCTCAAAATCAATATCGGCAAGGAAGTCTTTACTACACAATTCACCCCAGATAGAAGTGATAAGGTCGACGCCGTTTCGTCTGTCACATTGGAGTACAAATCGGCAGTCATCGAAGAAAGAGAGGTCAACAGCGGAAGAACCGACACAGCCAATCTCCTCTCCAACGAAAAAAGCACATTTGATAGCGTCATACTTCTGTAGGCACTTCAAGGCTACCCATATTCCATTCTTATCATCGGCTCCTAATCCCTCCTGACGTTTGTTTTTCAGGGAGAAGCCAACAATATAGTCCTTTGTCTCGATGGCTCTGAAATCTTTGCTGTGGATGTCCTGCACTTGGTCTATATGGGCTACAACGCAAGGGTATTCGGTCGCAGTCCCTTTCACGACAAGAAGGTTTCCGGTAGGGTCTGTGGTCACGGTGGCTCCCTGTATGTTGTTCAGGATCCACCAGCGTATGAATTTCCGCATCCGCTTCTCTCGCTTGGAAGGGGAGTGGATTTCGTAGAGCTGTTTAAGTAATTGCATATGTTTCTTTGTGTTGTGAGAAAGGGGAGAACAACATTTCTGTCATTCTCCCTCTCGGTTAATAATTTATGCGGCCATTTTCTTTCGGTAATAGAAGAAGGGCTTGCCAGTACGCTTGTTGATTGTGTCGTAGAACTCACCTTCATAAACAAAAGCTTCTTTACGCTGAACCAAGGTGTCGAGTGTTTTCTTGCTGATGGTAAATGCTTCGTAGTCCTTGATGGTCTTGTTCCAGCGATAGATTTCTGTGATTTCGTCCTCGTTCTCCAAATATTGGTGGTCATACTCGCTCCAGAACCAGTTCTCTTCCTTGTACTCCTGTTCGGCGGTTTCCTTACAGTTGACACAGCAATAGTATTCTTCGGTAATCTCTGAATACACGCCGTTCTCCTTGATGTAGTTGTAGCCGCAGGTATTACAATGAGATGTTTCAGGAGTATACACATACATATCCTCTCCCTCGCACCAAGTGAAGTCATCGAGGCGGTTTTCATCACAGCTTATTTCGCTTCCATGAAACAATACGGTTACGGTGTCGTTATTAGTGTAGCAGTCATGGTAATCGTCATAGTTGTCATCCTCTTCATCGCCGTCGATACTTCCTTCTGTAGTGTCGAGTGAGTATTGAGCAGAATCTGTAGGATGGTTGTAGGCTCTCCTGTTTCGGATGTCATAGAATTTGAAGCTGTCTTGATACGATAGTGTGTCATAGGTTTCCAGGTCGCAGTCGATGTAGAAATTCTTGTTAGCCAAGGAATTTCCTTTTATATCTACAAATTCAGTAGAGTCTCCACATCCTGCCCCCACTTTCTTGTAGCCGTCGATCTTGTCTTCCCGGATTAAGGCATCGATAAGGGCTCGTTTAAGGACATCGTTGCAGTCGGTTGAATATTGTCTTTCTGCCAGACGGTATACTGTCCCCTTCTGGTCATAGACAGTGTTGAAGATGACGCATCGGGCTAAAATCATGCCATCCTCGTCAGTAAGGTATGCGGCAGAGGCATCCACTGCATCATGATAGAAATGGTGGAGGTCTCGGTTGACCATACAGGAGTGAAAATCGCCTTTGCAACATTCAGAGGCATAGATTTTCTGAAATTCATCGCTAACAACAAGTTGGTTTTTTGGGAGAGTACCCATACTGTAGGTCTGCCAGTCTTGTGTGAATTCCTCACACAGATAGCCTAAGACTTGTTCGGGGAGGGTCTGTCCAAATTCTGTTTCAAGGATGATGGCTCGTAATAGCTTTCCTGCCTTCATTTTAAAAGCTTTCTTGTTGGTCATGTTAATGTAGCGTACCGATTTAAAATCTCCGTCCTCACAAAGGCCTTGATTCTCATCGGTTTGGTAGAAGTCGCTCATGAAAATGTCGTTGATTAGACGGACTGGGTACTTCTTGTTGATACCGCTGTCCTGTATCTTCTTCTTCATCACCTGTTTCAGTTCGCTCATGTTGGAGATATGTAGCAGGGTATAGTTGTTGTTCACTCTCGCATTATGCAGGAGTTGTTTGTTTTTTATGTAGGCAAGGAGAATCTTGTTCTTTCTGTTCTTGGTTCCATTGCCGTGATGTATGATTCCGAAGCGTTCTTTGAAGTCTTCGTAATCCATGAAATCATAATAAAGCATTTTCTTTAATATTTGAAAAGTTTGAAAATCTGATAAAACAAAAAGAGGGGAACCAATACCACGTTGATAGTGATAAAGATTCCCCTCGATGGGTCGGGAGCGAAAAAAGCCCCCTATGACAAGAACCACGAGTAGCCCTCTTCGTCTGTTCCGTTAAGGGCGTTCTGTAGGCCAATTGTCATGTCTACTGCATTCTGATTTCTTTCTGCAAATTTGTCGATATAGCTCGATTTGACAGATTCCGTCAGTAGCTGTAAGAAGTTCCAACACGATATACCATCTTCCCCTTCTCTCTTGCAGAAATTGGGGTTGTTGAAATATCCACGTGTGGCTTCGTTTACTGCCTGGTCCCCGATAAGAAGGGGCGGCAGCTGGTGTTGCTCTGCTATCGGTAACGCCTGATATAGTCTCATGCGCCCGATGATGTTGCAGAATTGTTGCTCGGTCATTCTCGTTGATTGAAGGTTGCCAAGCTGTGTCAGGATGTTCTCTCGCTCTGGGTTGAATTTGGTGAATAGTTCCATTGCCTTTTGAAACACATCGGCTTCTGTTAGACATTGGATAATACCAGAATTACCATTGCAAGTAAGCATCAGGTTTGAGCATACACGAACTTGCCAGCCCACAAAGATTTTGAAGCGTTGGGGTGTGGCTGTTCTGTAGAGTTGATCTTCGGCATAGTTGCGAACCCCACCAATGGTAAGGTTTACAATCTGTCCGTTAACATCACGACTGAGACCGATAACGTGGCTGATGAATGCCATACGTTGATAATAGATGGTCTTGTCGCTGTCGGTTAGCTCATTCTGTTTCTTGTGGATTGCTTCCGGTCGCCGTCCTTGAATCGGATGGCTAGTACGGATTTCCACAGGAGTTAGGTTTCCAAAGACCTGTTCACCAGCCGCTCTCACAGTCTTGATGAAATTGGTGTGAGAGATAGTAAGGCTGTTGTCTGCCCAGGTCGGAATTAGGTTTCCTGAGAGTTCTTCAAGCGTTATTGCCTGTGTGTTGCTCTCTATGAAATTTGGGTGATTGTCAGGGTCAAGGCTGTCGATAGCCTCGGCTGTTGCTGGTTCACACAAAGGAAATTGTTGGTTTAAAGACAATCGCCCCTCGAAAGGAGCGATTGCAGTTGTTTGTTGTTTTGAATCCATTACTCGGTTAAAGTTTGGGTTTCTAATTCTTTTTTTGATTTTTTGATGGGTTTTGACATCTGCTTCCGAATCTTTCTGGAATTACGGGCAAGCACTAGCAAAACCTCTAGAATGGAGATAATTACAATCTCCCATTTGTCGATTTGGGAGGCGCTCATTCATTGGGAAGCTCCTCCTCTTGTGTGGCTCTGGCTGCGGCCACAGTCGCTTCTGCTTTTTGCAGTTTACGCTTTTCGAGCTGGCCTTTAAGTTCCAAGCTCATTACGGCGAGAATCACGAGATCCGTGACTACTCGGATGGTTTTAAATAAAGTGTTCATATTGAAAAAAGTTTAAAGTTGATATTTCTGTTTATTTTATTGTTTTACTGTTCTATACATATATAAGGCATTGATTAACGTTTTAGACGGTGTTATTGCAGAGTCCAGTAGAAACAAAAAAAGCCACCCAACCAAGGGTGGCAATTGTTTATTCTCACAGGCTGACAATGGTATGTTTTCGACCAATGTTCTCTAGGGTCTTATACATAGTCAAGGTCGCCAATCAGTATAGCTCGCTCTGCTCTTCGCAGTGAACCCTGATGTGGTTTGCTTGTGAGTTTTTTCTATTCGTATATAAGGGTTTTAACGGCTTTTGAGACGGTGGAAATAGTGGCTGGATAAGGCAATAAAAACGGCCTTTTATCGTTGTTTACAGCATATTTGAGATTACATGAAAAGCATCACTATATTAGACAGCGAATTTGAAAAGGAATTGAAGTTGCAGATTGCTCCTGAACTTAGAGCTGGATTTCCCAGTCCGGCAGAGGAATACTTGCATGACAGCCTCGACTCTAATCGAGATCTAATCAAACATCCCGAAGCCACCTTTTACGGTCGGGTTTGTGGGGATAGTATGATAGATGCCGGAATAAATGATGGGGATATTGCAGTCATAGATAAAAGCAGGGAGCCTCACAATGGTTCTATCGTGGTGGCATTCATCAACAAGGAGTTTACAATAAAGTACCTCGACACCACTCACAAGGATGAAGGGTATATAGAACTGAGACCCGCAAATCCCAAGTACAAGCCAATCAGAATAGACCAGACTGACGATTTTGAGGTGTGGGGAGTTGTGGTATATACGATTAAGCACTGGAACTAAACAACAATACTATGGACAATATAGAACAGCTTGTAAAGGCATACGTCAAATACTGGGAAGAGTATATTGAACAGGAAGAATACAAGTGGGAAGCGTTGGCACATTTCCAGCTCAATTGGAAAAACAAAATCCCCATATACGACCGAATATCCAATTCTTTAATCAAGGCTAAGAATCTGCTCAATTCTCAGAACTACACGCCTCGAAGTATGCTCAAAAAAGTATGCCTGAAGAAGCCGAAAGAGGTAAGTGGACTTATGGCAGCTCTGTTTGATGAGAACAATAGTTTAGAGAGTAGAGTCCGTGATTTCATTGCTAGTTTTGAAGATTTAGTATTTGTCATAGCGCATGAACAAGATAACGATTGGGATTGGTTAGATAAACTGGAAAACAACAAACTCAACTCCTATCAAGACCCTCACGCCATTTCTGTGTACCTATTTATGCGTTATCCAGAGAATCACTACATTTACAAAAGCAGATTATTTGACACTTTTGCAGAAATGTCAGGGTATTCCATTCAAGAGAAAGACAGAATTAGAAAATATATAGAATACGAAAGATTTTGTGACTCAATCAAAAAAGTATTGATGACCGAAACAGACTTCATCAATAATACCTATGAAAAATGGCTGAATAGCCACAAATATATTGACCCTAACTACAATCTACTGACACAGGATCTGATATATACCGTTTGCAAATATTTGAATGGTGAATCTTACTCAAAGTCAGGAAAAATAGCTCCAAAAGTGGTAAACGTAAAAGTTGTTACTTCTGCAAGTATAAGTAAATCGACAGGTAATAGAACTGTTACTGCTCGTGTGACAAAAAACACCAATTACATTGGAATCTATGAGAACAATAAACGTATCGGCTTAAATGGAGAGTTGTGGGTGTTGAACTACGAGAAGGAACGATTAAAACAACTGGGAATCTGCCATAATGTTGAACACTCCTCTATTGTTCGAGGTGATGGTTTGGGCTATGATATATTATCTGTGGAAGACGATGGTGAGACGGAACGTTATATTGAGGTCAAAACTACTACTGGAAGTGAGAACCAACCATTTTTCTTTTCTGACAATGAGTTACAGGTTAGCCAACAAAATAAGGAACATTACTACCTCTATCGGGTCTATGATTATGACGAAGATTCCAAGTCTGCGAGTGTAACAATCAAATCAGGCAGTCTTGATGATTTGAATGCTCGACCAATCTCTTTTTCAGCAAGCCTATAAACATGAATTACGTTGCCGTAGTTGATTGCGATAACTGCTATGTTTCCTGTGAGCGTGTTTTTCGACCTGACCTCAACGGAAAGCCTGTTGTCGTACTCTCTAATAACGACGGCTGTGTAGTGGCTCGGTCCAATGAGGCAAAGAAACTGGGCATCAAAGCAGGAACACCATACTTTAAACTTGCTCAACAATTCCCTGACCAGAAGATTGCCGTTTTCTCCAGCAACTATGAACTTTACGGCGATTTGACAGGCAGGGTGATGGCGATAATACAACAAGAAGCACCAGACTATTTCCGCTACTCCATCGATGAGGCTTTTGTGATATTGAAGGGGATGGAAAACGTAGTTCTCAAAGCATGGGGAGAACAGCTACATAAGACCATAAAACAACGTGTGGGCATTCCTGTAAGCATTGGTATAGCATCTACAAAGACCCTTGCAAAAATGGCTTCTCATTATGCCAAACACTATGCCGGGTACAATCATTGCTGCCTGATTGATGATGACGAGAAGCGGAAGAAAGCCTTGAAACTCTATCCAATCGATGAGGTTTGGGGTATAGGACGGAGGTATGCTGCCGAACTTGAAAACCTTGGAATACATACGTCTTTTGATTTCGCCGAGAGAAGCAGGGAATGGATAAATGCAACATTCAATAAGGTGGTGGTTTTAAGAACATGGAGAGAACTGAACGGCGAGGACTGTGTGCCGAATGATGAACCCGCCAAGAAGAAAAGTATCTGTGTCAGCCGTTCCTTCCCTGGCATGATTAGCGACATTGACCAACTGAAAACTTACATTGCCAACTATGCCGCCCGATGTTCCGAGAAATTGAGAAAGCAGAATACCGTGGCTTCTGTGGTAGGCGTTTTATATGTATTACGAGTATTGAATGTGTTATTCAAACAATGCATCCATTGTTACTTCGCTTTGGACTATGCTCGAATGAATTCCTCGCAATACGCCATAAGTAGTTATCATTGTTGTCACCAAGCTTTTCCTTGTACCGGTCGCAGACTTAAATAAAGCCATTCTGCTACGCAGTTTCTCTTCGTAATCTTTGCTTATTGAATATGGTGCTTCCGAGAATTTTATCTCACAAAGGTTTATTACCCTGTCAGCCCGGTCAATTACTAAATCGACCTGAGTGCCTTTCTTTTCCTCGTCTCCAGTCGTCCTCCATGTACTTGTGCTGGTGGAAATCCCGTTAATTCCTAATTTGCGTTTGATCTGTTCCAGATGCAGCATACAGATTGATTCGAAACTGAAACCTTCCCATGCTTCCACCGAATGGGAGTGCAAATTGTTCGTCCACCAATGCTCATCCTTAGTGTTCTTCCCTTCAAGAAATTTGAAATAAAACAAAGTATATGGGTCGCTTATCCTGTATAAAGTATTTCGTACCACCGAATTGAATCGAGCATACTTCTCAATAAAATCGCATCGCTCAAGGTTGTCCAGAACCTTGGTAAGTTGACCGCCCGACTGGCCTGTTTTTTCAATGATGTCAGCACGAAGCATTCCTTCCTTTGTGCCAGCTAAAGCCTTCATCACTGCCACATATTTGTCTGCCTGGGGGAAAAGGGCGTTGAATAATTCGTCAAACTCTTCACTCATTGGGGCATTTTTTGCAAAGAACAGACGGTCTATATTTTGTGCCATACTCTGTGATGGGTTCAGCAGACTCATGTAATAGGGAACACCGCCCATTGCCATATAGCATTGCAACACTGTATATCGGTCCCACTCACAACCCATCTGACGCAAATACTCCTCGCACTCGCCAAGTCTGAACGGTCTTAAGTAGATCTGCTCCGTGATGCGATTGTGTAAGCCACCTTTGTTCTTGATAAGCTTGTTCACCATCCATGATGTAGCCGACCCACAAGCTATAAAAAGTATGTCACTTCGTTGAGCGGCCCACGCGTTCCAAAAGTATTCCAAAGCCTCAACAAATGAACTTCTAGGAGTGTCTATCCAAGGCATTTCGTCAAAGAAAATCACCTTTCGTTCTTCTTTAGGCCTTCTTTCAATAAGCGTTCTGAGTTCATTGAACGCCTCTTCCCAGTTTTCTAAAACTGGAGCATAAGGCGATCCACTATATGCTTTCAGTTGTGCCGCAAAACGCTGCAATTGAATTTTCGGTTTCTGCTTTCTGGCTCCAACATATGTGAAAGTAAACCTATCTGCAAACACATTGTTCACCAGATATGTCTTTCCAATACGTCGACGACCATAAATGATAACGAACTCAGCTTTACCAGAGTTATACTTTCGGTTCAGCGTCTCTATCTCATTGTTTCTTGCAATAATATTGTGCATTTTTCTCTTTTTTTCGACTGCAAAAATAACAATTATTTTTGATATGGACAATTATAAATTCACAAAAGTGTCCATATCTCAAAAAAAAACACAGTTGTGGACACTTGTGCTAACGGTCATGCCTCTGTCCACGGGCTTCTTCAATAGCATTACTAACAGCATCAGTGACTTTTGACACACCTTTGTTAGTCAACTTGATGTAAGGTTTCATGGCATTGAGGTCGCTGTGAGAAGTAGCCAGCGCGACAATCTCCGGACTAATACCTGCCTCTATAGCGATAACGACAAAAGTTCGGCGGGCCGTATGAGATGCCAGTTCCGTCTTTGGCACTTTAACCTCTATCTTCTTGTTTAACTTATACTCATAGTCGATCCAATAACCTTCGAGTTTCGCCAACTGTCCTATTATTTTAAGCTGTTCATTGTACTTCTGATTACTGATAACGGGGAACATCGCACCGCCATCAAACTGCTTGTCCTTGTACTTGAAATATATTTCTTTGGCATAAGTAGTAAGCGGCATTGTAATAATGTCATCGTCCTTCTCTGTTAGAATCCTAAGCACCAACTCCCCATGTTCGTCTCTAAAGATATTGTCAGGTTTCATCTGTTTGAGATCCGAATATCGGAGGGCCGTACCACACTGAAAGAGAAACAGGTCTCGAGTACGCTCCAGAGCCGGATTTGCAGCCAAGTTGAGGTTGTGTATTCGCTCCAGCTCCTCTAGTGTTAGATACCGGACGGCTTTCTTGGCTTTAGGCAATTTTGGAGAATAGGTCAAGCAGTCTTCATTTATAGGGTAGTGCTTCAATTTAGCCCATCTGACAAATCGTTTCATGCTGGAGAACTGGATTTCAATTGCATCGTTATACATTGTTGTGGCAAATTCTTCAGCCAGTGTATTCATCATACTTTCAGATAGGTCGGTTAGACGTATATCGTTCTTTACCGAAATAATCCTGTTTTTTAATCTTGTGTACTTCTCCTTCATGCTTTTCTTCCAACCACGTTCTTTCGACTTTATTTCAATATACTGGTCGAAAAGGTAAGAGAATTCATCAGAAACAGAAACTCCGGCTACGTCTGGTTCACTCACCTTTGATTTAAAGGCATGTTGAAATCGGAATTTAAGATCTTCTAGACTGGGTTGCTGCTCATTTGCATCGCAGTTATTGAAATAATCCTCAATCATCTTAATTTGATTGTTGATTCTTGCATTTAGTATGTTGTATGCAGTACCGTTTACTTTTGCCCCGTGTTTTATTCGCAGTACTTTCTCGTCCCATTGTCTTTCAGCGTCTGTTAATGAAATGCCACTCAGCAAATTGATGCGTTTTGCATTACAAGTTACTCTATAAGAGACGTATTGGCGACCACTTTTTGTGGGCGGTGTCAAAGTTATTCGAGTGTTATGTTTAGATAATATCATGTAATCATAACGGCGTTTTGTTCGGGTTATTGTGCGATGTGCGAAATTTATGAGCCATTTTATGAGCCATTTTTCTATAATACAAAACAGTTTTTAATGATATATTGAACCATTCATACATTGTATATCAGTATATTTTGTTATATCAAAATAATTTCGTATATACCAAAGGTTCGAATCCCTCTCTTTCCGCTCCCAAAGTCTCACAAGTTCATGTATAAAAAGCTTGTGAGATTTTTTTATGGGAACTTCTATTATTTGCATCGGAGATGCAAACGCTCGACAATTACGCTCTTGCAGTGTTATGAGTACCAAACAGATAGGGATTATCGTGTCGAAGGCATGATAAGCCCTATCTTTCTATCTGCTTTGTATTCATTCCTTATTTCTTAGTTATTTCCAGCAGGTGAAATATATATAATTTAGAAAAAAGGCGTATATTTGCAAGGTCAAAAAAAAATATAGTTATGTTGAATAGTTGTGTAATCAGACTGGTAATTATGCTATTGCTATGCCAATTGTGTGCATTGCCGATACATGCTCAAGAGACTCTGGAAGGGAAGTATTTCCCTAAGATAGACGAACTCTTGGATGCAGGACAGTGCGAGCGGGCGCAAAGGCTATATAATGTTTACAAAGAAACATCTAATCGCACCAATAGGGACAGAGAAAAACGGATAGACGAATGTCTGAACGGAATAAAGGACACGCTCCAGTCCACCCTGACTTTTACTGTGAACGGAGAACGGTTTACCATGGTGTATGTGCCTGGTGGCACGTTCATGATGGGGGCACAGAAGACCAACAGTTCGCAGCCAAACTACGACCCGTATGCTTTTGGTTTTGAAAGCCCGGTGCATAGTGTAACGGTGGATGGATTCTATATGGGCAAGTATGAGGTCACGCAACGGTTGTGGAAGGCGGTGATGGGGTATAATCCAAGCTATTTTAAGGGAGATAACCTACCTGTGGAACAGGTGTCATGGGACGATGCTCGGGAGTTTATTGAGGAGTTGAACCGCCAGACGGGACGCACCTTCCGGTTGCCGACCGAGGCGGAATGGGAGTATGCCGCACGGGGAGGGGAAAGCACTTCGCTTTATAATGGTGAGAATATAACGATTATTGGTTCCCTCAATTCGCCGAATTTGGACCGTTTGGCATGGTACGGGGGCAACTGCGGACAGGACTACACCCGAAGTGCGGGATGTGACGAGGCGAATGGATTTGATATTTCGGGATGGGACGAGAAGCAGTATAATGACAGCCGAGGGGGAACGCATCCGGTAGGGGCAAAACAGCCGAACGCCTTTGGCTTGTACGATATGCTCGGCAACGTGAGGGAGTGGTGCTCGGACTACTACGGCCCGTATGGTTCAGGTTCGAAGCGCGACCCAGAGGGGCCCTCTACTGGCTCGGGCCGCGTGTTCCGTGGGGGTTGTTGGGGCGACTATGCGCTGCGCTGCCGGGTGCCTAATCGGTACAGCTACGCCCCGTCGAGCCGCGACAACTATCTTGGTTTCCGTTTGGTTTTTGTCCCTTAGTTTATGTCACAGGGGGAGGGCGGAGGCCAGGGGGGTGGAGCTGCGGGGAGCGAGGGACGAGCACCCCGCTGCGCAACGGAGAGGCCACCGCCACAGAAAGAAAACCTGAAGGAACGGGGCGACAAAGCTGAAATTGCTGTAATATGTTGAAAAATAACATCCGTAGATTAACGCAAAGAGTAATATGGAAAAAAACAATATGGGATACGACAGGATAGGCAATGAATATCTCCTGTTGAAAAAACTTGGCGAGGGGGGATATGCCACGGTGTATAAAGTCAAGAACTTGGAGTATGGATACATACGGGCAATCCGTGTGCTGAACACGCACGTGGAGAGCGAGCAAGAAAAGGTATATCAGAACTTTTTGCGGGAGTGCAAGGTGCTGCTGCGGTTGGGCAATGGGTGCCACCCCAACATTGTACGGCTGTACCGGCCTAGGCATGTGGCGGGTCGTGCGTTTGTGGAGATGGATTGGGTGGATGGCGAGGACCTGCGCCAGCTGATAGATCGATACGGGGGCAAAGTGCCGGTGGAGGAGACTATGCGGATGGTGCGAGAGATAGGGTCTGCGCTGGCCTATTGCCACCACGACATCTACAAGGTGTGCTACGACCGCGAGAGTGACCATCTGGAGGATAACGACGACGGGACAGCCCTGATAACGCCCGAGATAGAGCAGCGGCTGGTGGAGAAATACCGTGTGATACACAACGACATCCATACGGGCAACATAATGCGCCGGAGAGACGGGGAGTATGTGCTGCTGGACTTCGGGTTGGCGGTGGATGGCGATAGCGATGTGGTGAACAGCAGCCGCCGCCAGCAGGGGGCGATAGAATTTCTGTCGCCCGAGCGGTTGGACGGGCTGCCCCCTACGCCACAGGATGACATATACGGGTTTGGCTGCGTGGTGTATGCAATGCTGACCGGGCTGCCGCCATTCCCAGTGAGACGGGATGGGAAAGAGATTTCGGTCAAGGAGATGGGACGGGTGTACACAGCCCACAAAGAGACCTTGCCGCCCCCAATAGAACGCACCGATGTGCCCGAGTGGCTGAAAGAAATGACTATGCGCTGTCTGGCCAAGAATCCCCAAGAACGATATGCGGACGGATATGAATTGTATCAAGAGGTGCTGAAACATGTGGCGGCGAAATCGACGGAGGTTTCGGCGAGGGCGGGCTCGGAAGCTTCGGCAGGGTTGGTGTCGAGGGTACAGGAATTGACCGAGAAAATAAAGGATCTTGAGAGGAAGCTCGACGAGAAACCCGCAGCAACGTCAGAACTCGTCGAGGAAAAAATAGAGATTGAGGAGATGCTCGAAGAGGAATCCCAAGCAACGACAGAAGTAAGTGGTACGGAGCTATTGAGTAAAAACAATGTGCAATTAGGAAATAAAGAATCTGGAAAACGCAAATGGTGGCAGAGAAAGTGGAGGATAGTGGTGGGTTCGGTAATTTGTGTCAGTATAATTGTTGTCTGTATGTTATTATGGCATAAGCCCATCCCAACCAAGGATGACATTATGCCTCTGCCACCCATAACCAAGGAAGACTATATGACCTTTACCGTTGGGGGCGAGAGCTTCACCATGGTGTATGTGCCTGGTGGCACGTTCATGATGGGGGCACAGAAGACCAACAGCTCGCAGCCAAACTACGACCCGCTTGCTGATGATGATGAATGTCCAGTGCATAGTGTGACGGTGGATGGATTCTATATGGGCAAGTATGAGGTCACGCAGCGGTTGTGGAAGGCGGTGATGGGGAATAATCCTAGCCGTTTTAAGGGCG
>ODAI012085815.1_pt1 | contig 55354 bp, 40 predicted proteins | sample 1539321 | NCBI WGS metagenome assembly ODAI01 (sample SAMN02144231, study PRJEB22623) | gut metagenome | biome: sheep rumen | host: Ovis aries | place: New Zealand | reverse complement strand
GTGCGCATTACTTCGCGGCGGAACGGCTTCTGCTCGTAGGAAACCTTGACCATGTAGACCTTGCAGTCGAGATCGAAGAAGGAGCAGGCCATGGAGAGGGCAGTGCCCCACTGGCCGGCGCCGGTCTCCGTGGTAACGCCCTTTAAGCCCTGCTTTTTGGCGTAGTAGGCCTGTGCTATGGCCGAGTTGAGCTTATGGCTGCCGCTTGTATTGTTGCCTTCAAACTTGTAATAGATCTTTGCGGGCGTTTCAAGCTTTTCCTCGAGACAGTATGCCCTTACCAGCGGCGAAGGGCGGTACATCCTGTAGAAATCCCTGATCTCTTCGGGGATCTCCACATAAGGGGTATCGTTGTCAAGCTCCTGCCTGATCAGCTCGTCGCAGAAGACAGGGGAAAGCTCTTCCTCTGTCAGGGGCTTTCCCGTTCCGGGATTTAACAGCGGAGCAGGCTTTTCCTTCATGTCCGCCCTCATGTTGTACCATGCGCCGGGCAGTTCATTTTCAGTAAGATAGATCTTATAGGGGATTTTTTTCTCGGACATATTTTCCTCCTTTTATTGTGTGCCAATGTCATTATCTTAAGCGGATATATGTTGTGAACGACTCTGTGAAGGTTTCCTGTTCTGAGTCGTAGTCTGCGGTGTGAGCTTAAGTTAATGACATTGACACTGAACGCGGGACAAATAAAAAATACCTGTCCCTCAGTAACGGTTACTGCTGGGACAGGTATGAATATACTTACCTGCGGTGCCACCCGGCTTGGTGCATGAAACACCCACTCTGCGCATACCAACATATGCCGGATCCTTTACGGTGATCCTCTTCCGTCTCACATACTCCGGAGCCCTGCTCCGTTTCTGATCGCCCTCAGAAGTCCATTCAACTGAAACACTTTTGCTGCGATCACACCATCCGCGGCTCTCTCTTAAAAGGAGGTCTCAGCCTACTTACTCTTCCTCAACGGTTTATAACAAACTATCATAGGGATAAGGCTGCTGTCAAGCAGAAATTTATCAGTACACCGATCCGCAAAAACAGATGAACTCACACGAAGCTTTGCGCAGACGTTCAGGAAAGCTTAAGGATGCCGAAATTACAATGAATTTATCAAAGAACAGTTTGTCGATTCTAATTGAAAAGTGGTATAATGCTTGACGGTGTTTTATCATACTCAGGATATTAAGGAAATGATTCGTTCGATAAATCGAACGAATCGGCGCGAACTAAAGTTCGCACCTAAGCACACGATCTGCAGGCAGATCGGTGCAGAAACGGTAAACGCAGCAAATAATTGCGGTTATTATAAATAATACATGCGCACGATCACGGCAGGGAAGACACTTTCAGCGCCTCGCACTTATTCGACATTTGCAGGCAAATGTCGAATTGGATCGGCGAAGGGGGGAAGCGGATAAATTCGTTTCCTGTATTTTGCGTGTGCATATATATGACCCGCGGGAGAAGCAGAATGAAAAAAAGGAAGCTTACATCGATCATATCCGGCGCCTTACTGTGGACGGCGGTATTTACGGCTATAATCACCATCGCACTGACGACAGGAATACTCGTAAAGAATGCATATGAGGAATCGAGCGGGATGCTTAAGGACAACGTAACGGATATAGGAAAGGACATATCCGATAAGTTTATGGACAATAATATCGTCACCGCGCAGAAGCTCATGCAGGTAATACTTGACGATATGTATTATCTGAAGCGCTGTCCGGCCTCCGAAGCCACCGACTACCTGAATGCTCTTGTCGGAGAGAATGAATGTGATGAAATAAACGTCATGGATTCCGACGGCATCGTGGTATGCTCATCAAATCCTGACTGTATAGGCAGGAATATAAATGAATCGGAACGGAGCAGCGGCTTTAACGTATTGCTCGGCAATGAAAAGGTCTATGCCCAGGAGCCCAGGAGAAGCGTAGTGGAGCCTGATGTCATGATGGCCTATGCCGGAGCCGCGTTTCCGGACAAAAGCGGCTTTGTGCAGATCGGGGCAAATATGGACACCTTCGAAAAGGCAGCCGTGGAAAACTTCCCCGCCAGCATACGCAATCGAAGGATCGGGGAGGACGGGTTCCTTATGGTGTGCAATTCCCACGATATACTGGTGCTTACCGATTCCAGCTCCCGATACATCGGGCGGTCCTTTGAGGATAAGAGAGAGGATATCGAGAAGGCTGAAATGAATGAGGATGTCTTTTTCTTTATGATAGACGACACTCCGGAAATGCTGTATGCCAGGGAGATCTACGGCTATCATCTCATTGGGGCATATCCTCTGGTCAGTGCTGCCCGCTCCTCACTGGACATGCTTCTTGTGATCTTCATCCTTGAAGCCGTGCTTTTCCCGTTAGTGTTCATGATAGTGTATACGGTACTTCGCAATAAGGTAATAAGGCAGGTCGAGAGGATCAACCGCTCACTCGCGGAGATAGCCGCCGGAAACCTTGAGGAGAAGGCGGATGTAAGGGAGTCCGTCGAATTTGAGACCCTTTCTGATAATATCAACATAATTGTCGATAAGCTCAGGGAAGCGTCGGCAAGGGAGGAATAAATGAACGAATCAAAAGGGAACAATGCGGCGATCAAGGCCTGCGCTTTTATAGTCGATAAAAGAAATCTGTTCTTTCTTATCTTCATCCTGATGGCAGTCTTTTCGATCTTCTCAAGGAACTGGGTAAACGTCGAGAACTCACTTTCCTATTATCTTCCTCAAAGCACCGAAACAAAGCAGGGTATAGATCTTATGGCGGAGGAATTTACCACCTACGGCACCTGTACCATAATGATCGCCAACGTGTCCTTTGAGCAGGGACAGGAGATCGCGGATATGATAGAAAAGGATCCCGGGGTCTTTTCCGTGGATTACGAGGATACCGACGAATACTATGCCAACGGCTCCGCAAAGCTTGTCGTTACCTTTGAGTATGATGAATCTGATCCTGTCTGCCTGGAGGCTCTTGACAGGGTGAAGGCTATGGTCGAGGAATACGACTCCTATGTATCCACGACCCTGGGTGATATAACGGCAGAGCTTATCAATGAAGAAATGAAGGTCATTTCCGCCCTTGTTGTAGTGGTGGTACTGGTGGTGCTCCTGTTTACCACAGAGGCGTACATGGAGATACCCGTCCTTCTGATAACCTTCGGGGGAGGCGCGATCCTTCATATGGGAACGAATTTCATTTTCGGGACCATATCCTTTGTGTCCGATTCCGTGACCATCGTGCTGCAGCTTGCCCTGTCCGTGGATTATGCCGTTATCTTCCTTAACAGATACAAGGAGGAGCACCAGACCCTTCCTGTCAGAGACGCGGTGATAGAGGCTTTGTCCAAGGCGATCCCGGAGATCGCGGGATCATCCCTTACCACCATAGGCGGTCTGATCGCCATGACCTTCATGCAGTACCAGATGGGTCCGGATCTTGGGATCGTGCTGATAAAGGCTATTATCATAAGCCTTATTTCCGTGTTTTTGCTGATGCCCGGAGTGATCATGCTCTTTGCCGGGATGATGGAGAAAACAAAGCACAGAAGCTTCATCCCCCAGATCCCCTTCGTGGGCAGATTTGCCTATGCCACAAGGCTCATCATACCTCCGCTCTTTTTAGGAGTTATAATCCTTGCCTATTTCGTCTCAAGCTATTGTCCCTATGTTTTCGGCACCAGCAAGATAACCGCGCCTCTGGAAAACCGTGTCCAGCTGGCGGAGCGGATGATCGGAACCTCCTTTACCAACGATAATATGGTCGCCGTCATAATACCGACAGGTGATTACGAAAAGGAAAGAAAGCTTATCGAGGCTTACGAGGACTGTCTTGAGGTCGATCATGTACAGGGACTTGCAAACATAGAGGCAATGAACGGTTACGCGCTTGCCGATGAGCTCACGCCCAGGCAGTTTTCGGAGCTTATAGACCTGGATTATGAGGTCGCCGAGCTTATCTATACCGCCTATGCGGTAAACGACGAGAATTACGCGAAGGCGGTCAACGGCCTGTCCTCCTACGGGGTTCCTCTTATAGATATGTTCATGTTCTTATATGACGAGGTACAGGAGGGCTATGTGACCCTTGATGACGATATGCAGGAAACGCTGGACGATGCTTACCGCATGATGAATTTTGCGAAAAAACAGCTGAAGGGAGAAAACTACAGCAGGATCCTTGTCTATCTTAACCTGCCCATGGAGAGTGAGGAGACCTTCAGATTCCTTGACGAGATGCATGATATCGCATACCGGTTTTATTCCGGGCCCGTGCTTGTCTGCGGGGAGACGGTGAGTGAGTATGACCTTCAGAAGACCTTCGGAAGAGACAATATGGTCGTAAACATAATGTCCATCCTGGTGGTGCTTGTGGTCCTGCTCTTTACCTTTAAATCGGCGGGAATGCCGGTTCTTCTGATAGCGGTGATCCAGGGCAGTATATGGATCAATTTCTCCATCCCCGCACTTCTCAGGGAGAATATCTTCTTCATGAGCTATCTTATAGTATCCTCCATTCAGATGGGTGCAAACATAGACTATGCCATAGTCATAGCGGGAAGGTATACGGAAAACAGAAAAAGCCTGGATCAGAAGAACTCCATCATAGACGCTCTCAATTTTGCCCTTCCGACCATTGCCACCAGCGGTACGATGCTTGCCTTTGCGGCCTTCCTGATAGGAAATCTTACCTCTGACGAATCCATCTACGGTATAGGACAATGTCTTTCAAGGGGAACAGTGCTTTCGATCTTTATCACGATGTTCGTGCTGCCCCAGATACTTGTGCTCGGAGACACGATCATCGCAAAGACCGCATTTGTCATGAACATGCCGATAAGAACAAGATCCGCAAGCGGGCTCGTCAGGGTAGACGGCATGATAAGAGGGCAGGTAAACGGTACCGTGATCGGCACCATGCATGCGGTGGTACGGGGAGACGTAAATGCCTTTATCCAGTCAGGGAAGCTCTCTGTGAAGGATGAAGAGGGCACCAGCGGAGAGACAGCCTCAGAGGAAGCGGCAGAAGCCGAAGAGGAAGCGGAAAAGAAAACAGAAACGGAGAATAAAACTGAAGCGGACGGAGGGCTTGAAAATGAATAAAAGGATCACGGCCCTTTTTATGGGATTATGTTTAAGCCTGAGCTGTACGTCGGAAATTAAGGCGGTGCCTGAGGAGCAGAGGGCTTCTCTTGACCCCTCTGCCACGGAAATAATAGATGTGTCGGAAAAACCGGAGGAGCCTTCAGAGGAAAGCATGCCGAAGGTGACGCTCTATCAGGATATAGAGGTCTCGTCGGCTGACGACCTGATAAGGCTTGCCAGGGACTGCAGGCTTGATACCTGGTCTGTCGATAAAAGGGTGGTCCTGACACAGGACATAAATGTCTATGACACCGAGTTTACGTCGATCAGGACCTTCGGCGGGTATTTTGACGGACAGGGCCATACCATAAGGGGCATAAACGGCGGAGATAAGAAGAGCTTTGTGGGGCTGTTCAATACCTTAAGGCCCACAGCGGTGATCGCTGACCTTAATGTAGAGGGTGTGCTGAAGCCGGAGGGCGCCTCCATGGTGGTAGGGGGCATAACAGGCGACAATTACGGGACGATAGAAAACTGCAGTTTTGCGGGAACGATAAAGGGCAAGGATTACGTGGGCGGTATCGCAGGCTTTAACGAAGCGGGCGGAAGCATCGTCGGCTGCCGTTCCTACGGCAAGGTCACCGGAGTCCATTATACCGGAGGCATATGCGGCGAAAACGCCGGCGGGATCGCAAACTGTGTCAATTCCTGCAGCGTCAATACAAATGTGGATGATTCCAGGCCGACTCTGACCGATCTCAATCCGGACAGCTACAGGGAATCGCTCCTGTATACACTGAAGGGAGACGAAAGGGAGAAGAGAAGCTCTGACCCCTTTATAAAAGGCACCACGGACACCGGAGGCATTGCGGGGCTTTCCCTGGGCGCGGTGACGGGCTGCACGAACGAGGGTACCGTAGGCTATGAGCATGTAGGCTATAACACGGGCGGGATCGCCGGGAGATCGTCGGGATATATCGAAAAATGCACGAATGAAGGCCTTATATACGGGCGTAAGGATGTGGGAGGCATCGTCGGACAGGCTGAGCCCTATGTACAGCTTGACCTGACCGAGGACATTATCGCCCAGGTATCCGAGAATATAAATGTTCTGCATGATCTTATAGACACCACGCTCAAGGACGCGGGAAACAGCTCGGATACTATCACGATGCGGTTAAACGTAGTGAAATCCTTTGCGGACAAGGCGCTTGACGATACCAACTATCTGGCGAACAATACGGTGGACTTTGTGAATAATGCCATGTCCTTTGCAAATGAGGCGGTCGACAGGATAGATTTCGTGCTTAAGGAGCTTGACAAGAACGGCGGGGTCTTCGATATCCTTTCCGACGCGGGCTCCGAGACCCAGAGCAGCGTAAAGCAGCTTGCAAAGGCCGTGAAGGACATAAAGATCGAAAAATACATGAGCGATGCCGACCGGGAGCTGTACAAGTATGCCCGGGAACAGCTGGAGCTTGCACCTGAGGACTATGAGGATGCCAAGGAGATAGCTGAAAAGCCCTATAACATCATGTTCCTGGACAAGGAGCTTAATGAGAGCGATTCCGATTTCAGGAAGGAGCTTGAAAATTCAGACCCCGTGATCGAATATCCCGCTGAGAGCCTTGACAATGTTTTTCCCTATGATGCCGAGGGGAATAAGCTGCCCTGGCCTCAGACAAGGTCGGTGGAGGATTATCAGAGCATAGCCGGTGTGGGACATTTTGACGGGGATACCCTTGTCTCAAACTTCCCTACCGATGCTGACAAAAGCACGCCCTGGTATCCTTATCTCAGGGATGCCATTAAAAAAGACAAGCGTGTATACAATGCTGCCCATCAGTCGGGGGACGGGCTTAAGGGAGAGATAACGGAAAAGATCGATGAGGAATATATGTCGTCCCATGGAGGAAACGAGAGAAAGGATCATGGCGACGGGGATGATTATTCCTCCCAGATGGTATATTATTCAGAGACCATAGCGGACCTGCTGCAGAAATACAATGACGATCTTACAGAGCAGGAGAGGGAGGATCTGGGCAGCTTCGCGGGATACGCCGGAAACGCCATGAGCAGTCTGGATGCTGCCGGTAAGGGCGTAAGGGAGATAATCTCGGATCTTAACGGGAAATCAGACCTTTCCCTTCCCTATCTGTCAAATGATTTCCATGTAAGGACCAATTCGCTGAATTCGAACATGCAGGGGATATCCGATAACCTTGGCTTTTTAAACCAGGAAATGGGAGGCAGCGCGGACACTCTTATCGAGGATCTGTCAGATGTGAACAACCAGTTCAACAAGCTGATGCTCATCATCACCGATGCCATAGACGGAGCGCTCGATACGGATTACACGACGGTATTTGAGGATAACTCGGACGACGTGGCGCTGACCTCTGTGGACGGTACCGTAGCCGATTCGGTAAACAACGCAAGGATAGAGGGAGATACCGACGTCAGCGGTATAGCGGGAGCAATGGGCATCGAATACGAATTCGACCTGGAAAGCGACGTTACGGGCATCTCTGATACGAAGCTCAACCCCACCTACCTTACAAAATGTATTTTAAGGAGCAATATAAACAGGGGTTATATACGCTCTGAAAAGAGCTACTGCGGAGGGGTCACGGGCATGCAGGAAATGGGGACGGTCATCCTGTGTGAAAATTACGGAAAGATATCGAGCGCCTCAGGAGATTATGTGGGAGGAATAGCGGGTCAGTCACTTTCCACCATAAAGAACTGCAGCGCAAGCAGTATAGAAAGCGGGAGGACCTACGTGGGAGGTATAGCAGGAAAGGGCTACGAGGTATATGACTGCTATGCGATACCTAATATTGAGGAGGCTGATGATTTTATCGGGGCCATCGCCGGAGACAGGGAAGACAACAGTGTTTTCAAGAACAATTATTTCTACAGCTATATGGGGGAGTTTTCGGGCATAGACGGCGCAAGCTACGCCGGCAAGGCCGAGCCCTTAGGGTATGAAACGCTCCTTCAGATGGAGGGGGTCCCGGAAGCCTTTAAAACCTTTACCGTAAGCTTTACCATGGATGATCAGGAGATAGAGCTTGTAAGCCTGAAGTACGGAGAGGATATCCTTAAGGAGGATTTTCCGGTTCCCGAGCTTCCTGAGGGCTATTATCTGAAATGGGACCAGGATGGAGTATGGGGCATCAGCTCAAATATGGAGGTCAGGGCGGAGCAGTGCAGGCTGCTCACCACCATAGCCAGCGAAAGGCTCAGAGATAACGGGCAGTCGGTGATCCTTGCCGACGGAAGCTTTAAGGACGGGGATGTGCTTTCGGTGGAGAGCCTGGTATCTCTCGGACTTCCCGTAAAAAATGTTACGGAGCATTTTCTGATAAAGCTGCCGAAGGACGGAGAGCTTAACCACAGGCTGAGATTCCAGCCGCTTAAGGAGCAGACCGTCGAGATATATGTTAAGGTAGGCAATGAGTGGAGAAAGCTTGATACCGAGAAATACGGGGATTATGAGCTTTTTGACACCTCCGGAAATACGGTAGAGCTTATAATCGCTTCGGAACAGGGAAGAAGCAGGCTGCTTATCATAGCCGCGGCCGCGGGGGGCGTTGTGCTTCTTCTCATCCTGTTCGTTATCATCAGAAAGCTTACAAAGAGGAAAAAGGGAGGGCGGCACAGGCTGCCGGAGCCTACCTGAAGTAGTTTCTTACATCGGACAGGCCCTGATCGGGTGTGAAGCCGAATATACCGCCGTCATCGGTAATAAGGAACTTCAGCTCTCCGTAGCTTCCAGAGCCGTTGTCATAATCATATAATACCCCGAACCGGCCGTCGGTTATCACGGCGGTCTCTAAAAATCTCAGATCCTGACTGCTGCAGCCGATATACCCGGCTATGAGCCTTTTCTGTTCGGCGGGGCTTATATCGGTACCGTTCTCCATAGTGAGGGTCATGTATTCCGTGGTTTCCGAAAGAAGCTCCCTTCCCTCGGGGCTTCCAAGGTCCGCGGCTCTCTTAAAACAGTCAAGCGCCAGCTCGTAGTCCTGGGTGACACCGATCCCATCCCTGTATTTTTTGCCGTTATCAAGCATTTCATTGATCTCCGCCTGCAGATCCTGTCCGGGAGGCAGGGGAGACCGGGGTACCCGGGACTGAGCCGCTTCCTCTCCCTGAGCCGGTCCGGTGCCGTTTCCGGATGCTACCGAAGGAGCCTGTGAGCTGCTTTCGTCGGATTCCTGTTCCGCTTCCCCGGAGGCTGTAACGGCTTCGGATAAGTCTGTTCCGGGAGGAGGAGCCTGTGCGTTTTCAGGAGGTATATTGCCCCGTGCCGCGGGAGGCGGTGTGACAGAGGCAGGCCGTGTGGGCCTTGCGGGAGGCGTTCCCGCGGGTCCTTCACCGTTAAAGGCCGCGGGGGCGCTCTGTTCTCTTCCGGCCGCGGAAGGTACTGCTTCTTCCGACGTTTCCTCTTTAAGCGCTTCCTCCTGACCGGAGCTCTGAGTTATTTCTGCGCTCATCTGTTCTGATGATTCATCGACATATTTAAGCAGGCGGCTTCTGAGATTCATGAAGCTCGGACTGTATACATAAAAGATGACCGCCGCTGCGGCGATCATTGCCGCTACAGGGATAACGAGCTTCTTTATATTGGTAATCCGGTTACCTTTCGGTTCCGGTTCTGTCTCCGTACTTCTTAACGAAGTCCCGTCCGGAAAGACCGGCTTTTCCGCTGATGAGCCGGCAGGTGTCGTGATACTGCCGCCTCCATCCTCCAGCTGTTCCTTTATATTGTCTATGAGCTCATCTATTTCCGCGGACACCTTCGGAGGATTGACAAAGTAATCCTTCATGTATGTGAGGTAATTATAGGCTCTTTCGTAGTCCTTTTCCCTGATCCTTTCCCTTGACCAGCCGATCCCGTTCTGTACGATCTCTGCCATTTCATCCGTCAGGGAATCTGCCTTTTTAAGGATATCGGGGTTATCTTGCGATATTTTTTTTGCGGTTTCTATATCCGTAAAGGCAAGCTTGTATTTCTTCCCGTTTATCTTTGAAGACGCCGACTTAAGAAGGTGATCCGATATCCCCCAGAGCTTCTTGTCGATCATTTCATATTCGGGTATGGGAATGTCATTCTCATCGGCAAGGGACTTGGCCTTCCTGAGCTTTACCGCACCCTCGGCATACTCCCTGTTCTTCAGGCAGTCTACTGCCTCAGATACCATAGAGCTTACATTGCGTCTGATAATGTCTCTGTCAGCGGCAGGCCCCTTGTTCTCAGATGAAGTTTCCATAATTACAGACTGCTCCTCTCTGACCGTATACGACCTGCAGCAAATCGAGCTTTTCAGCGATTTATGAGTAAGTTCCGGACACAGCCCCACAGCCCCGGGCCGCGCAGCAGTTCGCGGGCCTTAAGCCCTGACCCACGCAGCAATTCGCAGGTCAGGAGAAGCGCCGGAAAAGGTCTATATGGTTCTCATAATTATATAGTATGAGCACCGGGCTTTCAAGGTCAGCGGCACAGGGCAATCTCTTAATAACCTCATAACCCCGGCGGGATATGCAGATCATAAAAAGCCCGTATCTGAGCTTTTGCACAACTCACTTGATGAAAAGCAATTTTTATGGAAAACCTTTCAACCCTGTTTGAGCTCGCGTACTAAATTCCCTTGATAACTGTGAAGCGAGTTGTTGAAAGGTTTTCTGTTTATAAAAATTGCTTTGAGTCTAGTGAGTTGTAGCCGCGAAGAGACGGACTTTCTTATGATCTGCATATCCCTCACAACCCTGAGGGATTAAGCGATTGCCCCGGATACGCGGATTATTATGTTGACATAAAATATTCAAATCATTATAATTCGGGTAAGGGGTTAGTATTTGAGGCAGGAATATAATGGCAAGAAGGGTTGCTTTCAGGAAAAAAAGGCAGAACAGACTTGGGATGCTTCTGGTTTCTGTTGTTGTCGCGATGCTTCTGGCAGTGATAATGTTCAGTATGACGGGGCTTAAGAAAAAGCAGAACGCCTATATTGAGCGTGAGGAATCACTGCAGGAGCTTATTGAGGCGGAAAAACAGCGGACAGAGAAGCTTCAGGAATATGAGATATATACAAAAACCTCCAAATATGTTGAGGAGGTTGCCAAGGAGAGACTGGGGCTTGTTTACGGGGATGAGATCATTTTCGAATCGGAAAGCGGAAAATAAGTAACAGTTCATCCTTCGGTGAACTGTTACGCACGGGGCGTGGCTTACGCATTAAAGTACGCCCCGTGTCGGCTGAATATACTTTATGGTACGCCCTCAGCAGCAAGTGCTTCGGGCTGAACTGTTACGAAATTAATGCATAAACTTGTTTCCAGGGTTCTGGATCATATCATAAATAATGATCTTATCCGACGGGATGAAAGAGTGATGGCAGGCATATCGGGCGGTATCGACTCGGTATGTCTTTTTTATGTTCTGCTGGAGCTTAAGGAGGTACTGAGCTTTGACCTTTGCGCGGTCCATGTGGAGCACGGTATAAGGGGAGAAAGCTCGAGGCGGGATGAGCGCTTTGTACGGGAGCTTTGTGAGAAGGAGCACGTAAGCCTCAGGGTATTCAACGAAAACGTACCGGAGCTTGCAAGGAAACAGGGATTGTCGCTTGAGGAGGCGGCAAGGCTAATAAGGTACAGGGATTTTGACACGGCCCTTACGGAAGCGGGAGCCGACAAAATAGCGGTAGCCCATCACATGAATGATCAGGCTGAAACCTTTCTGTTCAACCTGATAAGAGGGAGCTCCCTCAGGGGACTGTCAGGCATGAGTCCGCTAAGAGGCAAAATAATAAGGCCTTTATTGAACTGTGCAAGAAGCGAGATAGAGGAATATGCGGCCTGTATGGGGCTTGAGTATGTGACCGATGAGAGCAACCGGGATGAGAGCTATTCAAGGAACAGGATAAGAAATTCTGTCATCCCGCAGCTTGAAAGGGTTTCAGCCCGTACCGTCTTTCATATCACAAAGGCGGGAGACTTTATCAGAGAGGCTGATGAATACCTGCAGTCACAGGCAGATGAGCTGTATACGGAATGTGTGACAAAAGCGGGGAGGAAAGGGCCCTGCGTCATAGACACGGAGAGCTTTAATACCGCCCCCCATATACTTAAAGGATATGTGGTCAGGCGCATACTTAAGGAACAGAGCGGAAGGTGGAAGGATATCTCCTCCGTTAATATAGATGATATCATCGGTCTTTGTGAAAAGCAGAGCGGAAAAAGGATAGAGCTCCCCTGCGGCTTACTGGCTCTTAAGACGGGAGACAGGCTGAAGCTCGGGAAAAAAGAGGATCTGCGGGGCGGTCCTTCGGAAAGACCGAGGGTGGAATTTGAGCTTGCGGATTACGGAGCACACATGGGATTTCCCGAAAAAAACTATACTAAATGGATAGACTATGATAAAATAAAAAACGGTCTGTGCGTAAGGACGAGACGGGAAGGCGACAGGATAACCATTGATTCAGAGCTGCACAGACAGGCATTTAAAAAATATCTCATCAATGAGAAGATACCGGTCAACGAGAGGGACAGTCTTCTTCTTGTTGCCGACGGGAGCGATATCGTCTGGGTGATCGGAGGAAGGCTCAGCGAAGGCTACAAGCTGGGGCCGTCTTCAGAGCGTGCAGTGATAATAAATGTAATTGGAGGGCTTAATAATGAGTGAATCTGTTAGCGTCATGATAAGTGAGGAGGATATCGACAGAAGGATCGCCGAGCTGGGAGAGCAGATAAGCAGGGATTACGCGGGAAGATCCGTTCATCTTATCAGCGTGCTGAGAGGAGGAGTGTTCTTCACCTGCGAGCTTGCAAAGCGGATAACGGTTCCCGTATCCATCGACTTTATGTCGGTATCAAGCTACGGAATGGACACCAAATCCAGCGGTGTGGTAAAGGTCATTAAGGATCTTGACGACTCCATCGTTGACAGGGACGTCATTGTTGTCGAGGATATAGTGGATTCCGGAAGGACGTTAAGCTATCTCCTTGAGACTCTTAAGGCAAAGGGTCCGAAAAGCCTTGCCCTCTGCACCCTTCTTGACAAGCCCGAGCGGCGCGTGGTGGATGTAAAGGTGGATTATACCGGCTTTGAGATAGAGGATAAGTTCGTGGTGGGCTACGGGCTCGACTATGCCCAGAAATACAGAAACCTTCCCTACATAGGGGTAGTTGAATTATCTGATTGAATTATCTGATTTATTATTTGGAGGCTTTTAGTGAGCAGCAGAAACAGAGGACTGGGTTTTTATGTTCTTATAATAGCGATGTTCATCTGCCTTTCGTTTGTATGGAGGGGAATGTGGACCGAGAAGCAGGCATACATGACCTATGCCGACTTCATTAGAGAGCTTGATGATCCGGGTAATATAGTAAATATCAATATAGTTCAGAATTCGGAGGTGCCCACCGGCGTGGTCGAGGTCACCCTGAAGAGCGGAGTGGTAAAAAACCTGAACGTTTCGGACGTAAAGGAGATAGAGGAGCTTTTATCCGAGAAATATCCTGCCTATACCATGGATGATGTAAAAAGGGATAACTGGTTTATGACCTATATGCTCCCGAGCCTTTTGATAGTGGTGGTTGTTGCGGTGCTGTTTTTTTATCTTAACAATCAGGCCGGGGCAGCAGGCGGAGCACGTATGATGAACTTCGGAAGAAGTCCCGCAAGGCTCTCCTCGGGTGACAACCCCATAAGGTTTACGGATGTAGCAGGGCTTCAGGAGGAGAAGCAGGACCTTGAGGAGATAGTTGATTTTCTTAAGTCTCCCGGGAAATATACCGAGGTGGGAGCAAGGATACCAAAGGGAGTGATCCTTGTAGGGCCTCCCGGAACCGGTAAGACCCTGCTTGCAAAGGCAATAGCCGGGGAAGCTGGGGTTCCCTTCTTCAGCATTTCGGGCTCGGATTTTGTGGAGATGTTTGTAGGTGTCGGAGCCTCCAGGGTCAGAGACCTTTTTTCCGAAGCCAAGAAGAGCGCTCCCTGCATCATCTTCATTGATGAGATAGATGCCGTTGCAAGACGCCGGGGGACCGGTATGGGCGGAGGCCATGACGAAAGGGAACAGACCCTTAACCAGATGTTGGTTGAGATGGACGGTTTCGGCGTAAACGAGGGCATCATAGTCCTGGCGGCTACCAACAGGGTGGACATACTTGACCCCGCGATCTTAAGGCCGGGACGTTTTGACAGGAAGATCTCCGTAGGAGTTCCCGATGTTAGGGGCAGAGAGGAAATACTTAAGGTCCACTCAAGGAACAAGCCTCTTGCCGAGGACGTTAACATAGAGCATATCGCAAGGACTACGGCGGGCTTTACGGGGGCTGATCTTGAAAACCTCATGAATGAGGCGGCCATCAATTCGGCAAAGGCGGACAGAAAATATGTCATTATGGACGATATCAGGGAGGCCTTTGTAAAGGTAGGCATCGGGACCGAGAAGAAGAGCAGGATAGTCAGCGAAAAGGAAAAAAAGATCACCGCATACCACGAGTCGGGACATGCCATACTTTACCATATACTGCCGGATGTGGGACCGGTTTATTCCGTTTCCATAATTCCTACCGGAGTGGGGGCTGCGGGCTATACCATGCCGCTTCCCGAGAAGGATGAGATGTTTAATACAAAGGGGAGGATGCTTCAGGACATAATCGTATCCCTTGGAGGAAGGGTCGCCGAGGCCCTGGTTTTTGATGATATCACCACAGGAGCGTCTCAGGATATAAAGCAGGCCACAAAGCTTGCCAAAAAGATGGTGACGAAGTACGGAATGTCCGACAGGATCGGAGTGATCAGCTATGATAACGACGACGATGAGGTGTTCATAGGAAGAGATCTGGCTCACAGTACAAGGGGCTACAGCGAGGAGATCGCGGGCGAGATAGACAGAGAGGTAAAGCGTATAATCGAAGAGTGCTATGAGAAGGCAGAGAAGCTCATAAGGGAAAATGAGGACATTCTTCATAAGAGCGCAGCACTGCTGCTTGAGAAGGAAAAGATCAACAGAGAGGAATTCGAAGCTCTTTTTGTGTAAAGCTTACAAAAACGGGAAATCTTTTTTGTAAAGTTTGTGCAAACTACGACTGGACGTAGGGGGGTCAAATGCATATAATATCACTTGTAACCCCCAATACAGCCGTGAATCGGCGGATTCGCGGCAACATATAGCCTTTAAGGCTATATCCCATAAAAATGAAATACCTTCTCCCAAAATGGCAGCTTTCGTGAGGCTGCCATTTTTATGCCTGTATCTGATGCCGTTGTGCCGGCCGGTCAGATGTTTTGGGCCTGGCCCCGCGGCAGCGCGCAGCTGTGCGCTTAACAGTAACCGTTGACATTCCTGACGGAGAGGAGTAATGTAAAAAAATGCCAACATTCGTTCAGGCGCTCCTGCAAAGCGGGAGTATCACGAAGGGAGCTGAAAGCCATGAAAATAAAACAGATGAAGAAGCTGGATCTTTTTATACTTATATCGCTGTCTTGTACAGTGTTATTTCTGATTCTCCTTATTATCACCCGGGGTGATATAGCCACATGGCTTGTGATGGAGAATAATTTTGACAACAGCTTCACGGATCATTTCAGGCATATATGCTTCGCATCCGACATGAAGAATTTCTATTTCAATACCATAGACGCTACTTTTCCTCCTTTTGCCTATCTGCTGTATCACCTGCTGGTCATGATAAATCCACCGGAAGAGCCCTGGGGCATACTGGACTGGGACGCCGTTGCCGCATACCGGTACAACATTATAGTCTATATCATGCTCACGATCCTTCTTGTGCTCATATTCAAGCTGATAATAGACAAATGCCTGCCCGGAGAGGGTCAGGTAAAGACTACGGCTTTAACGGCCGCCATTCTTTTTTCGGCACCGTTCATGGCGGGGGCCATAGAACGCGGGAATATCGCGTTCCTTACGGCAGTTATGGTGCTCGCGGCCCTGTATCTTAAGGACAGGGACAGCGCTGTATCAAGGGAAGCGGCGCTCTTACTGATCGCCATGGCGGCAGGGCTTAAGCTTTACCCGGCTGTCGCAGGCTTCATATATGTTAAAGAGAAGCGGTGGAAGGAGACAGTCCGGCTGGTGATCTACGGCCTGATAGTTTTTTTTGTTCCCTTTGCCTTCGTCGGAGGCATTCCTGCGCTCATCAGGTATTTTCAGGTGCTGTTTTTCTTCGAGACCCAGGGCTACTGCAGCTGGACGAACATAAGGAATTTCCTGCTGTCCATCTCCCGTGTTCTGGGACAGTATGAAAATTCCCCGTATTTTGTGAAATATTTTAAGATAACCGAAAACCTGTACCTTCTTTTGTGCCTGCTCTCGCTCTTTAAAACAAAGGATAAATGGAAGCAGGCTCTTTATACCGCCGGGGCCATGGCGCTGTATGTACCGTACAGCTATCGTTATGTTTCCTGCTATATGGTGATACCTCTCATTTTCTACTTCATGGAAAAGGAGGCTGACCGGAAAATGATATACTGTATTCTTTTTGCGATGACCTTCACTATTCCGTTTTACGGATACTTTACCGGAATAGGAGCGGATTTCTTCATCTTTCTGCCTATTTATATAATGATGGGATATTCCTTTGTCGAGGAGTGGATATTGGCAAGAGTTCACCCTTCAGCCCGTTCAGATAATCGACTTTAAACGGCTGATATGCTATAATCATTACCGATGGGAAGAAACGCCGGAGCTGCCGGCGCAGGGGGGTCACAATTTGGATATTAATCAGGATTACTACCGGAAAGAAAGATATCTGTCCAGCATGCGTCCTATTCTGAACAAGGACGCGCTGTTTTCAGACTGCTCCCGTTATTACATGGATCCGGTGGAGCCCAGCCCTTACGGGTGCGTAAGGATAAGGTTCCGCACGGCTAAGAATAACGTAGATTATGTTTTTCTGATAGTCGGCAATGAACGCTATCTCATGGACAGGGTAAGTACGGTCGGGCGGTTCGATTTCTACGAGCATGAGCTTCAGCTTGAAAACGAGATCGTTCTCTACTACTTTGAAGTGGTGGTCGGCAATGTCAGGTGTCAGTATGATCTGAGAGGTGCCGTAGACCGGGCACAGGTTAATTTTTATCTTCAGATAAGGCCGGGCTTCAGGACTCCGGAGTGGGCAAGAGGCGCGGTATTCTACCAGATCTTTGTCGACAGGTTTTACAACGGCGATCCGGGGAACGATGTTCTGACTAATGAATATCAGTATATAGGCGATAAATCCGTGCACGCGGAGAGCTGGGACAAATATCCTCGCACCATGGGAGTCCGTGAATTCTATGGCGGAGACCTTCAGGGCGTCATGGATAAGCTTGACTACCTTGAGGAGCTTGGGATAGATGCCATATATTTCAACCCTCTGTTCGTATCACCCTCAAATCATAAATACGATATCCAGGACTATGACTATATCGACCCTCATTTCGGAAAGATAGTGGAAGACTCCGGAGAGCTTCTCAGGGCCGACCAGAGGGAGAACCGTGATGCCACAAGATATATCAACCGTGTTACGAATAAGGCAAATCTTGAGGCCAGCAACGAGCTTTTCATAAAGCTTGTTGAGGAGGCTCACAGACGCGGGATAAAGGTCATTCTTGACGGGGTATTCAATCACTGCGGTTCCTTTAACAAATGGCTTGACAGGGAGCGTATATATGAGGGAGCCGAGGGTTATGAAAAGGGAGCGTATATTTCCGCAGACAGCCCGTACAGAGACTTTTTTCATTTCTTTAATGAAAACGCCTGGCCCTATAACGGAAGCTATGACGGCTGGTGGGGACATGATACCCTTCCCAAGCTTAATTATGAGGCCTCTCAGAAGCTCTGCGACTATATCCGCAGGATCGCCGTAAAGTGGGTATCTCCGCCCTATAACGTGGACGGCTGGCGGCTGGACGTTGCGGCCGATCTCGGGCACAGTACGGATTTTAACCATACCTTCTGGAAGGAATTCCGGCTTGCGGTAAAGAGAGCCAATCCCGATGCCATAATCATCGCGGAGCATTACGGGGATCCCTCGAGCTGGCTTCAGGGCGATGAATGGGACACGGTAATGAATTATGACGCCTTTATGGAGCCTGTCACCTGGTTTCTGACCGGAATGCAGAAGCACAGTGACGATTTCAGACAGGATATGCTTGGAAATGCCGACAGCTTTGTAAACGCCATGCAGTGGAACTCGGCCAAGCTTCCACCGTCAAGCATCGCGGTTTCCATGAACGAGCTTTCAAATCATGACCATTCAAGGTTTCTCACAAGGACCAATCATGTTGTGGGAAGGGTCGCGGATAAGGGCCCGGAGGCCGCGAATAACGGGGTCAATAAGGCAGTGATGCGCGAGGCGGTGATGATACAGATGACCTGGCCGGGTGCTCCTACCATTTATTACGGAGATGAGGCAGGCGTCTGCGGATTTACCGATCCCGACAACAGAAGGACCTATCCCTGGGGGCATGAGGACAAGGATCTCATCGAATATCACAGGGCTGCCATAAGGGTGCACAAGGAAAATGAAGAGTTCATGAGCGGCTCCCTTAAGATACTCCATAAGGATTATAACGTTATCGCCTACGGAAGGTTTACCGACAGTTCGAAAAGCGTGGTGATCATCAATAATAATGATCACGAAAAGGAGCTGGATTTCAAGTTCGGCTGGCAGATAGGCGCCATGGAGGAATGCGTGCTTGAGAGCATTCTTTACACGGATTTTGAGGATCACAACACCAGGGCCTTTACCTATTCAACGGAAAGCGGAAGGCTTAAGATAAAGCTCAGAAAATACTGCGGCATCATACTTAAGGTGGTGGAAGTATAGGCACAGGGTTCTGAACAGGAAGGATCGGCGTACAGCATGAGAGAAATGGAATTTAAAATGGAACGTCCGGGGCTTCTTGAGGTCGGACAGAGCGTGACGGTCTCCGAGGGGCTGCTTCCTACAAGCTTTTACTATACTATCAATCCTTCCCTTGCCATGTCAAAAAATTTTCAGCAGCGTGACAGGCTTAAGGCAACGGAGGGAACGGTAAAGAGCATAGAGGAGCGAAGCGGGGGCTTTTATGTCATGGTAGAATTTAATGAAAAAAAACTTGATAATTAGAAATTATGTGTTATAATAGCTCTTGCAGTGCCAAGAAATGCTCAGATAGCTCAGTTGGTAGAGCAGAGGACTGAAAATCCTCGTGTCGCTGGTTCGATTCCGGCTCTGAGCACTCGTAATTAATTAAATATGCAGGCGTGGTTCAATGGTAGAACATCAGCCTTCCAAGCTGAAAACGTGGGTTCGATTCCCATTGCCTGCTTTAAAAAGCCCCCAGGATAAACCTGGGGGTTTTTTAAAGCAGCGAGACCTCGAACCCAGGGGTTCGGGTCTCGCCTTTCGGCTCGGTCGGCGCATAAGCAACGGTCCACTGGACCGTATGCGCCCCATCGCCTGCTTTAAAAAGCCCCCAGGATAAACCTGGGGGTTTTTTAAAGCAGCGAGACCTCGCATTTTCCTGGTGATCAGATATTCCGTGAGCTTTCATGCATATTGTCCGGGATGGCCTGTGAATGATAACTATGGCTAAGTCGGCCTTATGAAATCTTCCAAAATAGTATCTACAGCACGTGCAATACGTGTTATTATTATTCCGGAAAGGAGGTAGCAATGAATTTCAGAGAAGCTCACAAACTGGCAATAGATAATGGATGTACAGAAGTAGCACAGGAAGGATTACATCATTATTACATACATCCGAACAAACAGGGAAAACTCACAATTCCGGAGCATGGCGGAAAAGACCTTAAGAAGAAGACAGAGAACAATATAAAGAAGTGGCTGGGAGTAAAATAAGATTTTAACTCAAAGAAATTCGTTGCGATAGTATATGAAACTGGTATATATAGCAATTTTTGAAAACTGTGAGGAGGGAGGGTATTCGGTCTCTTTTCCTGACCTTCCGGGATGTTTTACGGAAGGAGATACGCTTGAAGAAGCAATGGAGATGGCGCAGGAGGCGGCCTGCGGATGGATCTGCGGAGAAGTAGAAGATGGCAGAGAGATCCCTGAAGCGACTCCAAGGGAAAACATTCAGGAGGTTGAGGACGGATTTGTTAATCTTATCATGCTTGATCTGGATGATTACAGGCACAAACACGGAAACAGAGCCGTAAAGAAAACCCTGACGATACCGGAATGGTTGAATACGAGGGCAGTAGAGGCAGGTATTAATTTCTCACAGGTACTGCAGGAAGCCCTGAAAGAAAAGCTGGGTGTAGCATAGTTGCTCTGATCAAAAAGCCGGAACTGAATATAAATTACCATTCACGGGTTTTGCGCATGAGGGCGGAGTGACATGTGAATGGTAACGAATAAAAAAGTAAACAAGCGGAAGCATGACTGTAGATTGACCCGGAGGTTTTTTAGAGATATAATCCCATTCGCAGGCAGTTGAAGCGGATGTAGTGAACGGATTAAATTCGTTCACTATATGTATGCTTCAACAATAACAAATCGAAAGGTGAATAACAGAGAGCATGAGCAAAGAAAGAGGAGATGTATCGGGTACCAAAAAGAAATTATTTGAAAGTGTCAAAACAAAGCTTACATTAATAATCGTAGCCATTATGGCTGTACCGCTCATCATATCGGTCGTGATAAGCAATGTAGAGTCGCATTCCGAGGCCGTGACGAATGTAGAGAACATGAACATGGCTCAGGTCAATCTGGTAGAGCATGACTTTAAATCCACAGTACAGCAGAATCTGCAGATACTCCAGACCGTGGCGAATTCAGTTTCGGCCCGAAAGCTTCTGCAGGGCGAGCTTGATGCAGAGTCGGTCCTTGACTGGCTGACCAAAACGGATAAAACGGTGGGCGACGGAAATTCGCTGATCATCACAAACGCGGATGGGATGCAGATCGTGCGTACCGTAGGTGATTGCATAGATGTTTCCGACAGGGAATATTTTAAGGTAGTGAAGGAAACAGGGAAATTCTATGTTTCGGATCAGAATATATCAAAATCCACAGGTGAAAGGATCTGTACCTTCATATATCCGGTCTATGATCTTGAAGGTAATTTCATAGGAGCAGTGCAGAGAAACTATAATCTGGAGGTTTTCACGGAGCTTCTCAAGGGCGAGCTTACGGCTAAGAGACAGGATATCTTCATCGGTGATAATAACGGCGACCTTATAGCTCACACGTCAATGGATTTAAGCAGCGGGGAGCCGGTCAATTTCAGTAATCAGCAGTGGTATAAGGAATCAAGGTCCAATTCTGAGGCCGCAGGCTCCTATGAGTCAAGCTTTAACGGCGGAAACTGGAAAATGTCCTATCAGAGGGAGCCTATCACAGGCTGGGTAACGGTAATAGCGACAGATATCGATGAGGCTCTTTCCAGCAATTACAGGACCCTGAAGATCATAATCATATTTGGCGTTGTCATGCTTATCGCAGCGGCATTGTTTGCTTATTTTCTTGCAAAATCCTTCACGATGCCCATACTTTCCGTCAATAAGTCGATAGACAGGCTCTCAAACGGTGAATTCATGAAGCTGACGGATAAGAAGCTGACGGGCAGGAAGGATGAATTCGGCGATATAGTAAGGCACATAAATACTCTCATAGATGAGCTCATGCATGTCGTCGAGAATATAAAGAACGCATCAGACACCGTTACCGAGCAGGCCAGGGATCTTTCAGACACCTCCGGTCAGATCAGCAAGACAACGGACGACGTTTCGGGAGCTGTGGAGGATATGGCAAGGGGTGCCACCGATCAGGCGGAAACGATAGAAAAAGCCTCCGGAAACCTCACCGTGCTCTCAGATGCTATTCAGACCGTCGCAAGCAATGCGGAGCAGCTGGCTACGGCAGCTGCACAGATGAATGATGTCAGCCAGTCCTCGGCGGATGCCCTGAAGGAGCTTTCCCAGAATATGGGTCAGATGGGCAGCTCCATGGCTGGTATCAGCGATGCCATGAATGCTACAAATACAGCCGTGCAGAGTGTTAATGAGAAGGTAGACGGTATAATGAGCATTGCCGCGCAGACAAATCTGCTTGCGCTCAATGCGTCCATAGAGGCGGCAAGGGCCGGTGAAGCCGGCAGAGGCTTTGCGGTAGTTGCCGAAGAAATAGGAAAGCTTGCCACCGAATCCGCCACTACCGCAGATGAGATCAGAAACGAGATGGCCGCCCTCTTAAGGCAGGCTCAGGAAGCCATCACCAAGACGAGCGAGGTATCCGATATAGGAAACAACGTGACCCTGGTAGTGACCGATACCGTAAACAAGATAAACGAGCTGATAGAGGATGTAGGCTCTACCGTCGACGGAGTTAATATGATCACGGGCCTTACAGAGGATTGCGATTCCTCAAAGGTTGAGATAGTGGATGCGATGAGTTCTTTGTCAGCTATTTCTCAGGAGAACGCAGCCTCGACGCAGCAGACCTCGGCATCCATGCAGGAACTCAATGCCACGATCAATGTGCTTGCAGGCTCTGCCGCAAGCCTTAACGAGGTCGCTGAAAAGCTTAATGAGGATCTTAAATTCTTTAAGCTCTGATAGTGAACGGATTTGAATAATAAGCGGGATCTGAAAAAGCATGGCTGTGTCGCAAGACATAGCCATGCTGTGTTACAGAGACCTTATGGGCTGCGGATGATAAACACGTATCAGACAGGCAGCTCCTTATAGGTGATGATCTGGCCATATTCCGTTATCAATGCCGGAAGCTCCGCATATTTTTCAAAATCCCAGATCCTGCCCATTACCTGCTGCCTCCCGTTTTTTCCTTGACCAGCTTAAGCCCTGCGGCATAGGATTTGACCTTCAGGGAATCCCTGCCCTTAAGGGAAATGGAAAAACCCTCCTCCAGACGGCTTATGAGCAGCATCTGAGCTATGGAATCCCAGCCTGAGTCGTGAAAGCGGAAGGTTACGGGATTAAAGTCGATGCCATCAAAGCAGGAAGAGAATATCTCCCAGTATTTTTCGGCAACGCTGTCTGTCGAAGTCTCCTCCTTGCGGACGACCTCTCCACCGTATACGTTAGCCTCCCTGTTTTCATCCGCTACTCTTGCGGGATTTCCGACAACCGTGGCGTGTTCGGGAACATCCGAAAAAACAGCGGCCCCCATGGCTATATTGTTGAACTGCTAAATAATGTAACAGTAGAAGGTAAGACTTATGCAGTTTCCTGGGAAGCAGCCTTTGGCGGAGAGATCATTCAGGGAGCGCAGCTTGAAAAGATGGTGACAAAATCCACGGCGGATGGGGACAAAACCACGTTTACTTTTAATGCTCCCTCAGATTCAAACCGCTATCTTATAGTTATTACCGGGACGGTGAACTATAAAGAAAATGAATCTGATACGGAGACTAAGACAGCAAGCAATAAGCATGAATATCCACTGAACGGGACTTCCGTAAAAGCCGGTATTGACGGGCTGAGCCTGAAGAATGATAGTCTACATATATTTAATGAAGGCATTATTACAGAGGAAATTGTAAAAAATTTTTTCAAGAATTATAAATTGAATGGAACGCTTGAAAACGGATCCGGTTCCGATCCTGTAGAATTATCGGTAAAGGATATTAAAATATTTAATGCTGTTGTGAAGAGCGGAAGCGGTACAGGGACATCTTCTTATGAAGAGGGCGCCGAATATACAACAACTCAGAATGTCGATCAGCAGGGTATGCCGGCAGGATATTATTATGCAAGGCTGTACCCTGAACTCGAAAATACTTATGAGCTTCGAGGATCTCTTGCAGATAAGCCTTATTATGCTGTTCTGTTTGGTGTGGCGGAGGGACATCTTCTTAAGCTGGCCTCTGAGCAGGGAGAAACAATAAAGTATAATGTTGTTTATGGAGATAAGTCTGAGGGTGAAAGAACTCTCACCACAGCCGGTTCGTATGTTAAACAGGGTGGTAACGTTTCATTTACTATTACTCCGGCGCAGGGTAAAACAGTTCAGGGCGTGACTGCTGCTCAATCCTCAGATAATACTCAGGCTCTGAGCCTGACGGAGTCGACGGGGACTGACAGCGTTAAAACCTACAGCTTTACGATGCCGGATTGTGATGTGACTATTACAGTGACTTATAGTGATTAATGAGGAAGCAAATGCTTCGGTGCCTTTGACACTTTATTGTCAGAATTCTGTAACTGCACTCTAAAATTTCAAAGTTAGTGCCTGAAGTGAGCCGGTGGAGCAGCAGATCGTTGCTCCATCGGCTGTTGTATTTTTGTTTTGCCTTAAAGCTACTTCAAAGTCACTTCAAGGTCACTTCAATATCTACTTCAAGATCACTTCAATATCTACTTCAAGATCACTTCAATATCTACTTCAAGGTCACTTCAATATCTACTTCAAAGTCACTTCAAGGTCAACTTCAAATCTACTTCATGAACTACTTCAATATCACTTCAAATAAACTTCAATTTACTTTGAACTAACCATACAATCCCGCGATGCAGCTCTTTTTACAGAAGCAGATACCGTAGGATATCACTCCGGCATAGCCTTCATCGAGGATCCCCTCCTCATACTTCTTATCTCTGATCTGATCGAAGGCCTCCCTTATTCCGTCATCCATTTCATTGAATTTTTTTCGCACCTTTAACTCGAATATGAATGCGGGGTCCCTGGGACGGTTGGGATAGAGGATAATATCAGGTCGGCCATTTCCCACCTCCCTGTTTGATCTTGGGTAATAATCCGGCACCCCGTTGAGAAGAGAGAGGAAATATCCCTGATAGAAGGCTTCCGAGCTGTCAAAGGTGCTGATGCTCTTTGCGAGAAGATCACTGACGAAGCCGGATATACTGTCTGTATCCTTGTTGAGGATAGCCTGATGAAGCTCTCGCAGACCGGTGTTTTTTATGACCCCTTTAAACCATTCATTTATGTGGTTTTCATAAATATATCCGACTTCATAATTTGGGATCTTCATAGTTATATAAATATTTTTTCCTTCCTGACGTTCTGACACCTTCCGCATATAGCCTGTAAAGAAGAGAAAGTTCCACAGGTTGTCCCTGGACATATGAATATCATCGTATGTAATATCCTCATGTATCGGCTTCTCTATCGTTCCGCCGGCTGTGAGTATATCCAGTTCTGCTCTCGTCGCATCATCCGCTTCCTCAATCATTTCACGTATGATCGAGTTGGAGGAGGTATTTGCCCAGTAAGGTCTGGAAAGACAGTCGTGTGAGCTGACATGCTCGTAGACATAATAGGTTACACTCCAGGGATTATATACCTCACTGTTTCCGAACAGATATCCGTCATACCATTCCTTAACAGCCTCGATCTTGTCTGACAGTCCGTATTCGGTAAGCATCTGTTCGGTCTCTTCCTGTGTAAACCCGAAATATTCCCCGAAATCAACGCTGTACACGGAATTGACAACAAAATTGTTGAGTCCGGTGAATATGCTTTCTTTACTTATTCTGAGACATCCGGTCACTACAGCACGCTCAAGGTTATCATTGGTCTTAAGGGCTGATTCGAACAGGGTGCGGATGAATGTCGCCATCTCATCATAAAAACCTCTGATCCATGCGTTTTCCAGGGGCACATCATATTCGTCAATGAGGATAATAACGTTTTTATCATGGTGCTTCCTGAGAAGCCCGGAAAGAGTCTTCAGGGAAGCCGCATACCTTACGACCTCCTTTTTAAAAGCCTCAGCTTCTTTTTCCTTATCTTTAAAGTCGCGTTCCATTCCCTCCCAGTGGAGTTCACCCTCCATGATCTCACGAAAGTCAGTTTTTTCAGCCTCATCTATTACATTTGAGGTAAGCAGATAATCGTGTCTTCTGTACTCATCTGTGATCTCCTTACGAAGCATGCTGAAGGCGGTATAAAAATCCTCCTGCTTTGCGGATTTAAGGGATATATTGATCACAGGATACTGCCCCATCATGCCAAGGATATCATATCCGCAATCCATTATCTTAAGCCCCTCAAAATATCTGCTGTTATCCAGAACATTCCCATCACGATCGTATTCAAGCTCAAAGAAGGTGCGGATCATGGACAGTGCAAGGGTTTTTCCGAAACGCCTGGGGCGGGTGAAGAGGGTAGTTTTGCCGCCTTTCTCGATGATGTCCCTTACAAGCAGGGTCTTATCGACATAATACATACGCTCTTTAGTGAAATCCTTGAAGAATTCATAACCTATTCCGATCTTTTTCATAAAACGTTCCTTGCTTTCCTGTTTAAGTTCTGTATTACCGATCAAATAAACTTCAGATGTTTCGAGCTCGTCCGGATTCAATCAGGCAGTCAATTGCGGCCACAGCTATAATTATAATTCAAAAAGCGTATATAATCCACAATCATAACTGACGCTTCTGCGGATAAAACAGACAAAACCTGTTTATTTTGAAACGGCATATCCGGCGTAGGTATGATATAATGGAAACGTCTTTCGGTGCTTACAGCCTTACATGCGAAAAGAAGGGGCGAAAGATAAATGAGTGGAGTATACAGGTTGAACAAAAGCAGTGATACAGCAGGGGAGAGCTTATCATGAACAGATCAGAAGCTCATATTGAAAAAATTGGCGAAGTGGTACTTAACTTCAATTATTATGACGGGACTGACCACTATTCGGAGGGGGTTCATGAGGACATCCTCCTCGATTATGTAAAAAAATATGATGAAAGCGAGTATGAGAGGATCATTCTGGGCTCAAGGCTCTGGTCCGTAATGTATCACCTTTCAAAAAGACGGGAGAACATAGTAAGCTTTCTGCCTGTTGACAGGTCAATGTCGGTGCTTGAGATAGGCTCGGGGTGCGGTGCCGTGACCGGGGCTCTTTCGGAGCTTGCGGGCAGGGTGACCTGCATCGAGCTTTCGGGGAAAAGGAGCCGGATAAATGCCGAACGTCATAAAAACAGGGACAATATCGAGATAATTGTCGGAAATTTCAGGGATATAGAACCGGAGCTTGACGAAAGGTACGACGTGATAACCCTTATCGGTGTCCTTGAATATGCCGAAAGCTACATTGGCGGACAGGATCCGTATATCGGGCTTATTAAAAGGGCATCGGAGCACCTTGCCGAAAACGGGATTCTCGTCATTGCTATAGAGAACAAATACGGGCTTAAATACTTTGCGGGCTGCAAGGAGGACCATACCGGGAGGTTCTTTGAAGGTTTAGAGGGCTACCCCTCATCAGAGGGGGTAAGGACCTTTTCAAGGGACGGGCTCAGGAAGCTTATTGAAGCCGCGTCGATGGACTGCCGTTTTTACTATCCCTATCCGGATTACAAGCTGCCCTTTGAGATATTTTCGGATGAAAGGCTGCCGGAGCCCTATGAGCTTAACCGAAACCTTAATAACTATGATGCCGACAGGATAGTGGTCTTTGATGAGGAAAAGGTCTTTGACGAGCTCATTAAGGATGGGCTTTTTACCGAATTTTCCAATTCATTTCTGGTCGTCGCAAAAAAGAAGGGTGATGCTCCCGGTAAGGACCTTCCGGTTTATGCCAAGTTTTCCGATGAACGAAACCAGGCCTACAGGACGGTCACGATAATATCAGAGGCTGAGGAGAGCGGTAAAACCGTATACAAGCTTGCTCTCGGTGAGGCCGCGGGGCCGCATATTAAGGGACTGTCCCGCAAATACGAAAGGCTTTCGGAGCTATATGATAAATGCATACTGAAGCCAAACCTCTGCGAGCACAGGGATAACGGCGCATGGCTTGAATATATTCCCGGCATTACCATGGAGGAGTACCTTGACGGGCTTGAGGGCGGCGGAAAATATGAAGAGATGCTCTCTCTTATAGACAGATTCGCCGAAACGGTCTTTTCACTTGCCGATGAGGAATTCAGGCCTTCCAAAGAATTCAGTGAGATATTTTCGGATATATATGACGGCAGGGGGAAATGCGCACCCGTATCGGATATCGATCTTATCTTTTCCAATATTCTTTTTGATCATTCCCGCGGTACTGAAGGGGACTGGAACGTTCTTGACTATGAATGGACCTTTGAATTTCCCATCCCGGCAGGCTTTATCATATACAGGTCGCTGTTCTATTACCTGAGAGAGCGTGAAAACAGAGCTTTTTCACTTTTCCTTAAGGAGAAGGGGATAGATATATACGAAAGGTACGGCGTTTCTGAGGATGAGAGAAGCAGGGTGTTTCCCGCAATGGAGCACAGCTTTCAGCTTTATCTTAAACGCGATACAGTATCCTATGAGCTCCTGCATGAGATAATGCCGGTTTCGACGGTAAGCCTTGAGGACTGTGTAAAGGAACGCTTTTCTGTCGGTAATTTAAGGAATCCGCAGGTATATTTCAGTATGGGCTCGGTGGAGGGCTTTCTTCCGGAGAATTTCATTAATGTTCTGGGTGATCTTTCCGCGTCGGATATGTCGGTAAACCTTGATATAGAGCTTTCGGAGGATGCCAGGGCTCTAAGGATAGATCCCATTGAAAAGGCCTGTATGGTAAGAGTGCCTGAGGCCTGTGTAAGTACAGGAGACGGCACTGTTTACAGCCTGTGTCTCATCCCCTTTTGTGACCAGGAGGCAGAGGACGAACGGGCCGATACCGGAAAGGCGCCCGTATTTACCTCAAACGGCGTGATCCTGTCCGAAAGGGCGGCATTTTTCGGCCATGACGACCCTCAGCTGATATTCCTTAACCTTCCCCGGGGGGAGAAAAGGGTGAGGCTGAGATATATTGTGGAAAGGCCTTCTGCGGAGATACTTACAGATCTAAACGAATATCTCGGCAGCCGTGATAAAATGCTCGAAGCTCTGACGGAGGAAAAGGAAAAGAAGGAAAGAGCGGGCGGTCTGCCGGAGAAGCTCTGGAAAAGGTTTATGAGGTAACAGAGGACAGGAACAGTGAATATTTTCAGGCATAAAGAATACATAAAGGAATACGAGCTTGAGCTTTTAAAGCAGACAGCACCCTACGATTATTACCTTATTGCCTCAGGCGGGGATACGGGCTCAGGGAAAGCTGACGGCAGGGGAAAAAAAGGAAGGAAGGCTGTTTTGAATGTTGATGAAGGCAGTCTTAACGAAGAGCTTACCGACAGGTTTTCAGACTACAGGGTCTATGAGCTTTCCGAATGGTATATTTTTATAAAGGAGCCGGCTGTCCCTGACTGGACGGTCATTTCAGAGGGGCTTGGCAGTGAAGAGCCTCTTGTTTATTTTGACCATGACTATATCACCAGGGGTAAAAGACATACGCCGTATTTCAAGCCTGAATGGTCTCCTGACACCTTTTTAAGCTGTGACTACATAGATGATGTCTTTGCTGTCAGGGCAGAGCTTTTTGAGAGCGAAGCTTACGGAAGCAAGCTGAAAAAGGCCGCAAACATTCATGAGCTTATATGGCAGATAGCCGGGAAGGGAGCAGACATCGGGCACGTCGGAAGGATAGCCGCCCATATCGAGACTGACAGCCTCTTTGACGAGGAGGTTTATGAGGAGTATGTCAGGGAAAGGAACGGGATAACCGTACAGAAGGCGCTTAAGGCCTTAAGAGGGGATGCCTGTCCCGTAAAGGGGGACAGCTATTTTGTATCGGTCATAATTCCCTCAAAGGATCATAGCGAAATACTGGAAAACTGCCTCAGAAGTATTATTAAATCAAGTTTTAATAAATTGAATATAGAGGTTCTAATCGTTGATAATGGCAGCATTGAGAGTGAGAAAAATAAAATAACAGATATTATTAATAACGTATGCAATGAATTCGGCGACAAGCATCCCGAAATGGAGGGAGCCTTTGCGATAAAGTATATTTACGAGCCGATGGAGTTCGATTTTTCTACGATGTGCACCCTGGGAGCCAGAGAGGCCAGATACGGGCTGCTCCTGTTTCTCAATGATGATATTGAGGTAAGGGACGAGGACGCGATAGAGAAAATGTGTTCCTGCGCCATGCGTGAGGATATCGGGGCAGTGGGAGTAAAGCTTTTGTATCCTGAAACCACCCTTATCCAGCATGACGGGATAACGGATCTGGACTGCGGGCCCAGCCATAAGCTTGCGGGGCATGACGACAGAAGCGTATATTATTTCGGGGTAAACCGCTTCAACAGAAACGTGCTGGCCGTAACAGGCGCCTGCCTGATGATCGGCAAAGAAAAATACTTTAATATTGGCGGCTTTAATGTTAAAATGAAGGTCAGCTATAACGATGTCGAGCTATGCCTGAAATGCCTTAAAAAGGGTTTAAGGAACCTTCTTCTGAATGATACGGTCATGTATCATCATGAATCTCTTCTTCGCGGGCGCGATGATATAAGTGAGGAGAAGCGCAGAAGGCTTACCGTGGAAAGGGAGCTTTTATACAGGACGAACGAATGGCTTAAGAGGGACGGAGATCCTTACTACAGCAGGTCTCTTATCCCGGACACCCTTGATTACCGTGTAAATACAGTGCCCGAATATGAGAAGCGTTCGGTACGGAGCCCCATAAGGGAGCTTGACCGCCGTGAGGTACAAAGGATCAGGAAGAAAAAGACAGACAGGCACCTTCTGTTCAACCTTGAGAGGTTCGAAAAGGAATACGGCATAGGCGATGAACGGACCGACTATTATCTGGCGGAGGGGTGGCTTATTGACGACAGAAGGGATAACGCCCTGTTTGACCGAAGCCTTATACTTATACACGGGGATGAGGGAATAGAGGCTCTGATGCTCCCGAAGTACAGGGAGGATGTCACCCTGGTCCATAAAAAGGCAAAAAGAGCCGCTCTCGCAGGGTTCGTATGTAAGATCCCCTCGTCATTTATTGATGAAAGCAGACATTATGAGACATATTTTGTCTTAAAGGATAAAGGAAGAAAGAATGGACGGATCGCAGTCTGGGACAGCGGAATACTACAGGGAGATGTACGAGAAGGAGGTTTTGAAGAATGAAGAGCTCGTACAGACCATAGTAGGGCTAGAGGCAGCAAATGCGGATTTGAATTATAAGCTTGACAAGGTAAGAAAAAGCAGGCTGTGGCGGGCGACCTATCCCGTAAGGCTCTGCTTCAGCCACTTAAGGAATCTTGTGACCAGGATAAAAAGCTACGGCAATATAAGGAATATCCTTGTCAAGGTAAAGAGCAAGCTGATAGAGAGAAAGGCATATAAGAGCTACGGTACCCTGAGCCTGCCGGATGAGGCTGAGCGAAGGAAGGAGGCGGGCGAGGTATTTCCGAGGGACATAGTCTTCAGTATCCTTGTTCCGCTTTATAACACCCCGGAGGGCTTTTTAAGGGAGATGATCGAATCCGTTCTCACCCAGACCTACGGTAAGCTTGAGCTGTGCCTTGCCGACGGCTCCGACGGTGAGCACGGGAATGTCGAAGCAATCTGCCGTGAGTACGCAAAAAAGGATGCCCGGGTAAAATACTTAAGGCTTGAAAAAAACGAGGGCATTTCGGGGAATACCAATGAATGCTTTAAGCTGGCAACAGGGGACTACATAGGGCTCTTTGACCACGACGACATACTCCATCCCTCTACCCTGTATGAATATATGAAGGTCATATGCAATGACGGCGCGGATTATATATACTGCGATGAGGCGACCTTTAAGGATAATGACATAAATAAAATGGTCACCCTTCACTTCAAACCGGATTTTGCGATAGATAACCTCAGAGCCAATAATTATATATGTCATTTTTCCGTATTTTCAAAGGAGCTCATTGACGAAACGGGGCTCTTCAGGAGCAGGTTCGACGGAAGCCAGGATCACGACATGATCTTAAGGCTTACCGCCAGGGCAAAGAACATCGTGCATGTTCCGAAGATACTGTATTACTGGAGGAGCCATGCCGGGTCGGTGGCAAGCGATATAAACGCAAAGACCTATGCGATAGAGGCGGCAAAGGGCGCGGTGGCGGCGCATCTTGAGAGCTGCGGCTTCGAGGGCTTTAAGATAGAAAGCTCCCGGGCCTTCCAGACTATCTTCAGGATAAGGTACAGGCTCCTTGAGAAGCCTCTCGTCACCATCATGATACCCAACAGGGATCACGCGGATGACCTTAAGCGGTGCGTGGAATCGATAATCAATAAATCCTCCTATGAAAATTATGAGATACTGGTGATCGAAAACAACAGTACGGCTCCGGAGACCTTTGAATACTACGAGAGCCTTAAAAAGCTGCCGAACGTAAGGCTTATCACCTATACGGGAGAATTCAACTATTCACGAATAAATAATCTGGGGGCGGGAGAGGCCCGCGGGAAATATCTGTTGCTTCTTAACAACGATACCGAGGTGGTCACGAGGAACTGGATAGAGGAGCTTCTCATGTATGCCCAGAGAGAGGATGTGGGAGCCGTGGGCTGCATGCTGTATTACGGGGATTACTCGATACAGCACGCGGGGATAGTGCTCGGGCTGGGCGCTCACAGAACGGCCGGGCACACGCATTACCGTCTCCCCAAGGATAACCTGGGGTATATGGGAAGGCTCTGCTATGCACAGAACGTTTCCGCCGTCACGGGGGCCTGTCTTATGACGAAAAAGGAGCTTTATGACAGGGCCGGAGGCCTTGATGAGGAGCTTGCCGTGGCACTTAATGACGTGGATTTCTGTCTTAAGCTGCGAAAGCAGGGGCTTCTTAACGTGTTTACCCCATATGCCGAGCTTTTCCACTATGAATCACGTTCCCGCGGGAGTGACGTTGAAGGAACGCAGGATAGCGCCCAAGCGAGAAAAAATGCCGAACGCTACGAAAGTGAATGCGCTTATTTCAGGGAAAAATGGAAGGAAGAGCTTGAAAAGGGAGATCCCTACTATAACCCTAATTTCTCCCTCGATCACAGCAACTTTGTTCTGAAGGCTTCTCCCAAGGGAATGCTTGAGTGATTGTTCAGGGCGGCGATCCGGGCCGTTTGGTTTAAGGCCCGGGCCTGAAGATATATTTTAAAGGAGGATTTTATTTATGGGCTTCAAGGAACAGTACAACTATTGGCTTAGTGATCCTTATTTTGATGAAAAGACAAAGGAAGAGCTCAGGTCTATCGAGGGTGACGAAAAGGAGATCGAGGAACGCTTCTACAAGGAGCTTGAATTCGGTACCGGAGGACTTCGCGGAGTGATCGGAGCCGGGACCAACAGGATGAATATCTATACGGTTAGAAAGGCCACCCAGGGACTTGCAAATTATATCCTCAAACAGGGGACACAGGAGAAGGGAGTGGCAATAGCCTATGATTCAAGAAGGATGTCTCCCGAATTTGCGGATGTCGCGGCGCTGTGCCTTAATGCCAACGGGATAAAGGCTTATGTATTCGAGTCACTTCGTCCGACCCCCATGCTTTCCTACGCGGTAAGGAAGCTGTCCTGTACGGCCGGCATAGTAGTGACCGCTTCCCATAACCCCCCTGAATATAACGGCTATAAGGCCTACTGGGAGGACGGCGCCCAGGTAGCATATCCGAGGGATGAGGAGATAATAAAGGAGGTAAAGGCCGTCACCGATTATAACGACGTCAAGACGATGGACAAGGATGAGGCCGTAAAGAAAGGGCTCTACAACGTCATCGGAAAGGATATAGACGATGCTTATATGGAGGAGATCAAAAAGCAGATCATCCATCCCGAGGTCATTAAGGAAATGGCCGACGACATCAGGATAGTATATACCCCGTTCCACGGCACGGGAAACCTTCCTGTCAGAAGGGTGCTTTCGGAGCTGGGCTTCAAGCATGTATATGTGGTTCCCGAGCAGGAGCTGCCCGATCCTGACTTCACCACCCTTGAATATCCCAATCCCGAGGATCCGAAGGCCTTTACCCTGGCGCTTAAGCTTGCAAAGGAGAAGGATGCCGATATCGTTCTCGCAACAGATCCCGACGCGGACAGGCTGGGGATCTACGCAAAGGATAAGGCGACCGGCGAGTATATCCCCTTTACCGGGAACATGTCCGGGATGCTCATCGGGGAATATATATTCAGGGAGAGAAAGGTTACGGGAACACTCCCGGAAAATCCCGCCCTCGTTACGACCATTGTTACCACCAACCTTACCAAGCCTATCGCCGCGGATTACGGAGCGAAGCTCATTGAGGTCCTGACCGGCTTTAAGTACATCGGCGAGCAGATCAAGCTTTTTGAACAGAATCATACATATAATTATGTATTCGGGCTTGAGGAAAGCTACGGATGCCTTGCGGGTACCCATGCAAGGGACAAGGATGCGGTAGTTGCGGTAATGTGTCTCTGCGAGGTGGCTGCCTTCTGCAAGAAGCAGGGCATTACCCTCTGGGATCAGATGATAAACATCTATAAAAAATACGGCTTTTACAAGGAGGGCATCCATACAGTCACCATGAAGGGACTGGAGGGCGCCGAGGAGATAAAGGCTATAATGAACAGGCTTCGTGAGAATCCTCCCAGGGAATTTGCGGGACTTAAGGTCCTTCAGTTCAGGGACTATGACAAGAATGTGGTCATTGACATGGAGAGCGGTGATAAGTCGGAGACCGGCCTTCCGAAGTCAAACGTGCTTTACTTTGAGCTTGAGAACGACTCCTGGTGCTGCGCAAGGCCTTCGGGAACGGAGCCCAAGATCAAGTTCTATATGGGAATAAAGGGCGAGAGCCTTGAGGATGCTGATAAAAAGCTGGCGACGCTTAAGGAGGCGGTAATTTCGACTCTGGCATAGATATCAGCGCGGGGGTTTGCAAATGGCGGAGATTTTGGGGAGGATCAAAGCCGACATAAGGCTTCAAAGGATAATATTGTGTTTTATGGGCGTGCTTGCAGCCGTGTCTTTGGTACAGGGCTGCAAAAACGCTGTTCTTTTCAGTCAGGATTTTCAGTGGGATTCAGCCAGGGCACTGAGCCTTAGGCTGAATCCTTATGACATATCCTTAAATACGGCAGAGCTTCCCGAAAAATATGATTTTGAGGAATACTATCTGCAGATGGAGGCGAACCAGTTTCCCTCGCTTCTCCTTCTGCTTTTGCCGTATACATTTTTACCTCCCCTAACGGCCAGATATGCCTGGCTCTTATCCAATCTTGCTTTTACTGCCGGGATCATCCTCTTACTTCGGAAAACCTTTTTAAACGGAGCGGACCGCTTTATCTTTGCCTTTTTTATGCTGCTTATGATAGCGGGAACGCCTTACCGCAACCAGCTTGGAGTAGGACAGCATACTCTGTTTGCTTTCTTTTTCTTTCTTCTTGCGGTATACTGTATTGATAAACAGGAGGGCCTGAGCCTTAAGGCTGCGCTTGCGCTCTTTGTCTGTTACTTTAAATATACTCTTACGGTCCCGCTTGCGGTCTATTTTATTTACAGAAGGCGTTTAAGGGAGGTTTTCGTTTCGGCAGGTCTCCATGTCCTGCTTACAGGCTTTTGCGCGTGGTGGCTTAATGATTCCTTTATCAACATGCTCCTTAAGCCGCTCAGGGTGTCCGCAAAGCTTGCCGGCGAGGGTGGGATCGATCTCGGGGCTCTGCTTAAGGGATCTCCCCTGGCCTATGCCCTGGCCTTTATGGTGCTGTGTTTTCTTGTGTTCCTGACGTTTAGGTTTAGCGCGGAATCCTTTAAGGAGGCAGGGAGCGGGCACCGGGCGGTCGCAAACGAAAGCCGGGAAGGCTCTGTTTCAGAGCGGAAGGCCGGAAGCCACAGGGACAGGGACGCGCTGCTTATCTCGATATTAACCCTGTGGTCGCTGATACTGACCTATCACAGGACCTATGATTTTTTTGTGATAGTGATCGTTTTGGCGTTTATGCTGACAAAAAGATGTCCTGACCGTCTTAAATATCTCTACGCCTTGACGCTTGCCGCGGTATTTTTCGGTCTCAGGCTGTTTTCGGAAAGCGTGCCTTCAAGGATAGCGGCAGGGATAATATATTACGCTTTTACCATACTGGTGACCTGTGAAGGCTTTATAGTGAACGACAAAAAATAATTTGCCGTTCACTATAAAGCCTCCGACACAGGAAACGCCAAAGTAAAAAGAACTTTGTCGTTTCCTATAAGTATAAATATCTGAGGGGTAATAAGGAAAATGGAAACTGAAAGATCCGAAAAAAAGGCAAAGCTTATAAAACAGATCCTTAAATTCGGAGTTGTGGGAGGCATATCCTTCCTGATAGATTTTCTCATCTATACGGTAGTCCTTAAGCTCATAAACTGGGAATACGGCTACATGATAGCAGGGGTGGTGGGCTTTTCCATTTCCCTGATATTCAACTATCTGGCCAGCATGAAGTTCGTTTTCGAGTCTAAGGATGGTGTGGACAAGAGAAAGGAATTCGTGGTCTTCATGGTCTTAAGCCTTATAGGAATGGGCCTTAATTCACTTATCCTGTGGATATATATGGATGTTCTGAATAAAAACCTCGGCTTCATGATGGTATTTCACGAGGCGCTGTTTAAGCTACTGCAGTTTATTCATTTAAGGATAGTCGCCGATCCCATGGAAACCGCGGCTCTCATGGCAAAGATCATCGCTACCGCGGTGGTCATGGTATATAATTTTATTACACGAAAGCTCTTTATCGAGAAAAAGGACTGACAGCTCATGAAAAAAACAGGTATTAAGAAACATTTTGCAACTGCGTGGATACAGTATTTCGTTCTGGCGGGCCTGATCCTCATGCTTTGCGGCTGCGGTAACGGGGACAGCTCCGATACCGTCACCATAGAGGTGCCGGCAAGTACTCAAAATGATATAGCCCCGGACGAACCTTCGGCGGATGAGGAAGAAGCCGTTTTGGAGCCGGTAAATGACGCACAGGAGGAGACTGCGTCCGAGGAGGAACAGAGCACGACCGTAAGTGAGAACAGCCTTTCAGAGGCTACCGTTTCCGGCAACCAGGCGGATATTATGGACGGCCTGACGAGGGATGCGGACGGCGTTGTGAGGGACGACGACGGAAAGATGATAGTGGATCTGGTCATGTTCATGGGACAGAGTAATATGTCCGGCACGGGCGGAAATCCCTCCTACGCGCCCAAGGTCCCGGAGGGTCACGGCTATGAGTTCCGCGCCATATCCGATCCCACCAGGCTGTATCCCATAACGGAGCCCTTCGGGATCAACGAGAATAATATCAACGGGATCATGGACTTTGCCGTCGCAAAAAAGGGAAGCATGGTATCGGCCTTCGCAAACAGCTATTATGAGAAGACGGGGGTTCCGATAGTTGCGGTGTCAGCCTCACAGGGAGGCACGGATACGGATTTCTGGATGAAGCAGTCCACCATGTCCGATTACGCGGAAAGGCAGAAGAGAGCCCAGGTATGGCTTGAGAGCAACGATTATAATATCAGAAAGCAGTATGCGGTCTGGCTTCAGGGTGAGTCCGATTCCTTCAGCAATATAACCGTCGAGGGCTATAAGCAGAACATGGACAATATCATAAGGCCCCTGTTCATAGGCGGGCTGCAGAAGGTATTTATCATTACGACAGGAAGAAGCATTACCAATAAGGACTTTTATGATACCGTCATAGAGGCCCAGATAGAGCTTTGCAGGGACAGCGGATATTACGCCCTGGCGACCACGGCGCTTTCGGAGGTCAGCACCGAATATATGGTGGATGAGGTCCATTATAACCAGTCGGTCCTTAACCTTCTGGGAGAACAGGCTGCGGAGAGTGCGGCCTATTATACAAACAATAAAAGGGAAATGTGCCTTTATGATTATAAGAACCATGAAACCTATATTCCGGACGGCTTTGACTACACGGGAAAGGAGGTAGTGGAGCCTCTGGACATAAACAACGACTGCGGACTTATGAGGTACTGATATGAAGGACAGGATACTGCTTTTCATCCCGGCTTATAACTGCGAAAAACAGATCATCAGGGTTTTGGGACAGCTTGACCGGGATATCATGAAGTATATAGAAAGGGTGATCGTAACTGATAACAGGAGCACCGACTCCACGGGAGAGGTCGTAAGCTCCTTTATAAAAATGCACGGCGATCTTCCGGTGGTGCTTCTGAGGAACAGGGAAAACTACGGTCTGGGCGGCTCTCATAAGGTGGCGTTTCAGTATGCCATAGACGGCGGCTTTGACTATGTCATGGTCCTTCACGGAGATGATCAGGGCTTCATCCATGACTTTATCCCGGTACTCTCACATAAGATCTACAGAAAGCATGATGCGGTCCTTGGGGCAAGGTTCATGCGGGAATCGAGGCTTAAGGGGTATTCCGCCTTAAGGACCTTCGGAAACATAGTCTATGACTTTCTCTTCGCCTTTGTCGTAAGAAAAAAGATATACGATCTGGGCTCCGGGCTTAACATATATTCGGTGGAGAGCCTGAAAAGCGGTTATTATATGAAGTTTCCCGATAATCTCATGTTCAATTACGCCATGATACTGGCCTCCGAATACTATGCCCAGGATATCTGCTTTTACCCTATCTCGTGGAGAGAGGACGATCAGGCCAGTAATGTAAAGCTTGTAAGCCAGGCGGTGAAGGTGCTGAGGATGCTTTTCGGATATTATCATGACCCGCTTACGATCACACAGGATTACAGGGACAAAAGGATAGACAGGTATGAGGCTGAAGAGGTGATCATGAGCAGGATGCTCATGGAGCCTGACGGGACGGGATGATGCTTGCTTTAAGAAATATAATTATGGGGGCAGTACTCATTATCCTGTTCCTTATGGTCCATATGCTAAAGCTTATGCGGATGTATCTGGTCTTTATCGAAAAGCGGATCGAGCTTAAGCGCTTTACGCCGGCGTATTTCGGCACTACGCTCATAAATCTGATCGTTCCCTTCAAGCTGGGAGAGATATTCAGGGTGTTTGTATTCTATAAGCTTACAGGAAGCCCTGAAACAGGGCTCGTGGGCGTCATAGCCGACAGGTTCTTTGATACCCTGGCGCTGGTGCTTGTGATGATACCGCTTCTGATCCTGTATCCGGATACATTATCGGCGGTTTCCGTGTTCCTTGCGGTCTTTCTTATCATCGTAGTGTTTATCTACCTGATATTTCCGCCGACCTACAGATATCTTAACAAATATATAATAATAAACCGTACCTCCGAAAGATCCATGGCCGTGCTGAGGCTCCTTAAGGGCGTGAAGGTATGGTATGAGTATGTAAAGGGCCTGGTATCGGGAAGATACGCGCTTCTGCTGCTTCTGTCACTGTCAGCCTGGATACTGGAGGGGATACTCTTCGGGCTGTTCACAGCTCTGGGCAGCGGCGGGACATTCGACGCCAGGGGCTTTTGCGAATATATTACCTCGATATTGTCAAGCGCTCCGCAGTCACCGATGCAGAGGCTGTATGTTTATATAAGCATCGTGCTTATGGCGGTGTTTGCGCTTTTAAGCGGTACTTTTTACCTGAGCCGCAGAAAAGCTAAAGAGGCATATGGCAGTGGTATGGCTGCAGACCGGGATAAAAGAAAATGAAGAAGGCTTTGGTTACGGTAATTTATGACAATTCAAGACCCGTCGGGTCCGAGATAAAACAGATCACCGGTAAGAGAAGCTTCGGAGAAGCCGTTTTTAAAAGAAAAACCCTGAGGGAGAGGACGGAGGAGCTTTTAAAGGGGATCGAAACAGTCGGGAGCTTTGCGGACAGGGAGACGATCCCCGCACCGGGGCCGACGGAGCAGAGGCCGGTTTTTGTACTGTTTTCGGACTTCATGATACGCGACAGGAGGGCTGTGGAGATCCTTCTTGAAAAATGCTGCTACGCGGACGAGCCCTACAGGGTGCTCATGCAGGACGCTGCCGACGGGGAAAGGTGCTGCGCGGCTCTTTATCCTTCGCTTTCCTCATACCTTGAAACGGATGAGGAGGCTCTTTTGGGCTGCGACATAATAAGGACAGAAGCCTTCATCGATATTTCCAATATCGGAAACTTCAGGCAGTTTATCACAAGCGGCTTTGACGCCAGGTTTTTCAACTCTCTGTCCGGGGATGAATATGTGGTGGTCAAATCCTCCCGGAATAAGGAAAAGATCAGGGCTGAATACGAATTCTACAGGCTCCTTCCCGAGGATATGAGGATGTGGTTTGCCACAGCCTTTGATTATAAGGAAACAGATGAGGGCGCGTCGTATGCAATGGAGAGGTTTCATTTTACCGATGTCGCCATCAGATATGTACACGGAGCCATAGATGAGGAGGAGTTTTCCGGTCTTCTTGACAGGCTTTTCCACTTTATAGGAGCAAGGAAGAAAAAAGCGGTAAGCAGGGAGGAATATGAGGAAGGCAGGAGATATCTGTATGTCGACAAGGTAAGGAGCAGGATAGAGGCCCTTAAGAAAAACAGCGAATTCAGGGGAATAGAGGAGCTTATAAGGGCGGGGACCCGCTACAGCGGCATAGATGAAATAGCGGACAGGTATTTTACGCTTTATGAAGAGCTTATGAAGGAAAAAAGCTTTGAGCCGGTCCTTGTCATAGGCCACGGCGATCTCTGCTTTTCGAACATCCTTTATAATAAGGACGCGGATATATTAAAGCTCATAGATCCCAGAGGCGCTCTGGATGAAGGCTCGCTCTATATGGATCCCTTCTATGATCTTTGTAAGCTCTCACATTCCATCTGCGGCTCCTATGATTATTTCAACAGCGGTCTGTTTGAGATAAGCCTGTCGGAGGATAACAGGCTCGTTCTCAGCATAGATTCCGATAATGAAAGCTATATCAGCCTTTTTAAAAACAAGCTGTCCGAGAACGGCTTTGATATAAGACTGATAAGGCTCCTTGAGGCATCCCTGTTCCTTTCGATGCTTCCACTTCATATCGACCGCAAAAAAAAGGTTCTCGGATTTATCCTGAATGCCGACAGGATACTGGAGGAGATATGGAAATAGTGATCACAATGGCGGGCTTTGGAAAACGGTTTAAGGATGCCGGCTACAGCGTTCCCAAATATATGATAGAGGCAAAGGGGAGGACCCTGTTTGAATGGTCAATGGACTCCCTTAAAGCCTTCCGCAGAGCCACGGACAGATATACCTTCATAGTCAGAAAAGAAGAAATAGCAGGTGTTTTTATTCAGGAAAAATGCGAAAAACTGGGAATATTAAATTACGATTTAATAGAAATTGAGGCCCCTACCGACGGGCAGGCCACAACGGCCATGCTTGCGGGAAGGTATTGGGACCGTGGGGACGGGCTTTACATTTATAACATCGATACCTACGTGGAGCCCTATAAGCTTGTTCCCGAGGAGATAAGGGGAGACGGCTTTATCCCCTGCTTTACCGCGGAGGGTGAGCATTGGAGCTTTGTAAGGCTTGAAAATGAGGAAACAGGAAGGGCTTTGGAGGTAAGGGAAAAAAAGAGGATTTCAGAGCACTGCACTCTGGGAGCATATTATTTCAGGAGCTGCGCCCTGTACGAGGACCTGTATAACCGTTATTATTCAGACGGAGGCAACCTTGAAAAGGGTGAGAAATACGTGGCTCCCCTTTATAATCACATGATCAGTGAGGGGATGGAGGTGTACATCTCGTCGGTGCCGTCCGGCTATGTGCATGTCCTTGGTACTCCTGAGGAGCTTGATGAGTTTATAAAATGTTAAAAGGAATCAGAAAAAAGCTTACGGAACAGAATAAGAGAAGGCTGTTAAGCTACCTTAAAAGGAACGGTCTTAAAGCCTCCTATTATAAGGTCATAGAGAGGCTTAGGTGGGAAAAGGCTGAAAGCGCTCTCGGATCGGCCTTTATTAAATCACGCCCGGATGAAAACGAGCTTACAAGGCAGAGGTGTACTGAATTTGAGTACAGATACAGGATAAGCATAGTCGTGCCGGCGTATGAGACCAATACCGTGTTTTTAAGGCAGATGCTTCAGTCTGTCATAAAACAGACCTATCCCGAATGGGAGCTTTGTATAGCCGACGGAAGCAAGAGCGATTCCGTCCAGAGCGTTGTAATGAACATGATCGGCAAGAGCGTCGATTCCCATATAGGAAGCAAGATAAAGTATCAGAGACTGAGAGAGAACAAGGGGATCTCCGGGAATACAAATGCTGCTCTTTTAATGGCGACCGGGGATTACATAGGCTTTCTCGATCACGACGACGTACTCACCGAGGACGCGCTGTTTGAGGTGGTAAAGGCTCTGAACGAGACTGCCTATAAGAGCGGCAACATCACGGCGAACAGGACGCTTTTGCTCTATTCGGATGAGGATAAGATAAACGAGGATATGTCGGAGTTCTTTGACAGCCATTTCAAGCCGGACTTTGACATAGATCTCTTAAGGAGCAATAACTATATCTGCCACTTTCTGGTGGTGGAATCCGATATAGTACAGAAGACCGGAGGGTTTTTAAAGGAATACGACGGGGCTCAGGATCATGATCTGATCTTCAGATGCATCGAGCTTATGAAAAAGGAAAATATAAGGCATATTCCAAGGATACTCTATCACTGGAGGGCACATGAGATATCAACGGCCTTAAGCCCGGATAACAAGCTTTACGCGTACGAGGCGGGCAAGAGGGCCATCGAGGATCATCTGAAGAGAATGAAGCTTAAGGCCAGGGTCATGTATACGGAGCATCTGGGGTTCTTCAGAGTGAAGTATGAACCGGGAGAGCTTAAGTGTATCACAATGACTCCCGGAGAGCTGGCCCTTTATAACGCGGATATGTTAAGAGAGCTTCCGGCGGATGCCATAATGCTTATTGACAGCAGGGTCAGAACGGTAAACAGGGATGATATAAACGAGCTGTTAGGCAATATGGTAAGGGAAGAGGTAGGGGCAGCAGGCGGAAAGATACTGACAAAGGACGGGAAGATAGATAATGCCGGCTTTTCCTATGATGAATCGGGAAAGCTCAGGCCCCGTTTTCACGGGATGAACGGGCATTTTTCCGGGTATATGCACAGAGCCTCCATACAGAGCAGGACTGACCGGCTGGACACAAGCTGCATGATGTTAAAAAAGCAGGCGCTTATTGAATGGCTGTCCGACGACAATACCATAGACGCGGAAAAGGAATTCAATAAGAACGGTCTGCCGGATAAATACATATATGTTTACGATCCCTTTGCCAGGTTCAGAAAGGTATGAAAAATAAATTAAATCAGGAATTAATTAATGCTGAAACCCGCATAAATAGCGGAGTAGACGCGGGCAGCATTAATAAAAAAGCAGTCGTTATTATACCTAATTACAATGGCGCAAAATATATAAGCGCCTGTCTTCTGGCACTGCGGGAGCAGACCTGCAGGGATTTTTCGGTCTGTGTTGTGGACAACGGATCGGCTGACGGAAGCGATAAAACGGTATCGGAGGACTTTCCGGAGGCAGAGCTCATCCGGCTTAAAAGGAATGCGGGCTTTGCGGCGGCTGTCAATGAAGGGATAAGGACTACCTCCTCGGAATACGTCATATTATTAAATAACGATACTGAGGTCAGTAAAAATTTTGTTGAAAATCTTATCAAAGCAATAGATAATAGTAAGAGTGTGTTCGCCTGTCAGGCAAAAATGCTCTCCATGCGCAACAGGGAGGTCATCGATTCCGCGGGCGATCTGTACTGTGCCCTGGGCTGGGCCTTTGCTCTGGGAAGGGATAAGGGCCGGGAGCATTATGAAGAGGAAGCTGAGCTCTTTTCAGCCTGCGCGGGCGCGGCTATATACAGAAGGAGTCTTTTTGAAAAGACCGGGTTGTTTGATGAGAAGCATTTTTGCTATCTTGAGGACGTGGATCTCTGCTACCGGGCAAGGATAAACGGATATAAGGTAAGGCTCTGCCCCGGCGCCATTGTCTATCACGCGGGCAGCGGCACCTCGGGCTCGAGGCATAATGCCTTTAAGGTACGTCTGAGCATCAGGAACAATATTTATCTTATATATAAAAACATGCCGTTTCTTCAGCTGCTTTTGAATCTTCCGCTGATCCTTGCGGGGTACCTGGTAAAGCTCTTTTATTTCGCCGGTAAGGGCCTTGCGGGGGCATATCTTCAGGGAACGGTGGAGGGCTTCCTTTTCTGCAGGGACACGGCTAAATATAAGTTCAGAGGCGAGAATTTCAGGCATTATCTCAGGATACAGCTTGAGCTTTGGGTCAATACGATAAGGAGGATGACCGGCTAGAGATTGATCCGCAGAGGCATATAATGATCAAGGATAATCAGGCTTTATTTAACAGGCTGCATGTTGTACTGGACGCATTCATCATAGCGGGTGCATATTCGCTTGCCTGGTATTTTAAATTTAAGAGCGGCCTTATTTCTTATTCCATCGGGCTTCCGACGAGATATTATTTTCGTGCGCTTTATTATATAGTACCTGTTTATCTTTATCTCTATTACCAGTTTAATCTTTATAACTCCAAGCGTGCTTCGGGCAGAAAGGCTGAGCTCTTCAATATAATAAAGGCAAACTCCATAGGGGCTATTGCCATCATAGTTGTGCTCTACATGATCGACCAGCCTCACTTCTCGCGCTCGATGATCTGGATATTCTGGGCCTTCAATATCATACTGGAGACCTTCGTAAGGAATATAATAAGGTATATCCTGCGCTTCTTCAGGAGACGGGGCTATAATATCAAATATGTGCTCCTGGTGGGCTATTCCAAATCCGCCGAGTCCTATATAAATAAGATAAGGCTCAATCCGCAGTGGGGCTATGTTATAAGGGGGATACTCGACGACAGGATGCCAAGGGGCACCATGTACAGGGGAGTCAAGGTGTTAGGCGCTATCGATAACCTGGCGATCATCCTTCCCGAAAACAAGCTTGACGAGATAGCGATAACTCTGTCCCTTTCGGAGTACGGGCGGCTTGAGGAAATAGTCTCCATGTGTGAGAAATCCGGGGTCCACACCAAGTTTATCCCGGACTATTCAGGGATCATTCCCAACAAGCCTTATACAGAGGATATACAGGGACTGCCCGTTATAAATATCAGGCATGTGCCTCTTACGAATACCATCAATGCCGTATTGAAGAGAATAGTGGATATAATCGGCTCCTTCATCGGCATAGTGCTCTGCGCGCCCCTGATGCTCGTAATAGCGATCATAATCAAATGCACCTCAAAGGGCACCGTCATCTACTCTCAGGAGAGGGTGGGGCTTCATAACCAGACCTTTAAGATGTATAAGTTCAGGACCATGATCGAGCAGAGCGAAGAGGATGAGATGAACAAATGGACCGTTAAGGACGATCCCAGGGTAACTAACGTGGGAAGGTTCCTCAGGAAAACAAGCCTCGATGAGCTGCCCCAGTTCTTTAATATATTTACCGGGAAGATGAGTCTGGTAGGTCCCAGACCGGAGCGTGCTTCCTTCGTGGAAAAATACCAGGAGGAGATCCCCAGATACAATATAAAGCATCAGGTCAGACCGGGGCTTACGGGCTGGGCCCAGGTAAACGGTTTAAGAGGAGACACCTCAATAGAAAAGAGGATAGAGTACGACCTTTACTATATAGAAAACTGGACAATGTCCTTCGATATAAAGATAATGTTCATGACCCTGTTCAAAGGCTTCATCAACGAAAATGCTTATTAGAGACACGAGTTTTCATTTATGAAAACTCGTGTCAGTCGAGCAAAGTTTACTTTGCGAGACCCCAGCCGGCAAGGTAGTGGAGCCATAGTCCTGTCAGACTCAGTGATAAAATGACAATAGACGCAGTAATCCCGGTATACAGACCCGACGACAAATTCGAAAGACTCCTTAAAGGTCTCAGAGAGCAGTCTGTAAAGCTGAATAAAATAATAATAATGTATACAAGGGACTCCGAAACCGATCACTGCCGGGCGGATGGCCCTGATATAGAGGTTCACGAGCTTTCAAAGAACGAGTTCGATCACGGCGGTACAAGAAATAAAGGAGTGGGGTTTTCTGAAGCGGAGCATGTCCTGCTCATGACCTGCGATGCGGTACCTGCGGACAGATATCTGACGGAAAGGCTTCTTGAGGGCTTTGCTGATAAAAAAACAGCTGTCTGCTATGCGAGACAGCTTCCCGCGGAAGACGCCTCCTTATCCGAGAGGTTTTCCAGGGAATTCAATTACCCCGGTACGGACAGGCTTAAGAGCGCGGAGGATATAAAGACCATGGGGATAAAGGCCTTTTTCTGCTCAAATGTCTGTGCGATGTACAGAAGGGATATCTTTAATGAGCTCGGAGGCTTTGTTGACAGGACGGTCTTTAATGAGGATATGATCTTTGCGAGAAAGGCTCTGGACGCGGGCTACTGTATACAATACAAGTCGGATGCCCGGGTGATCCACTCCCATAATTTTACGAACCTTCAGCAGTTTAAGAGGAATATGCTGATCGCGGGCTCACAGATGGAGCATCCGGAGGTCTTCGGCGATGTATCCTCGGAGTCGGAGGGGGTCCGGTATGTGAAGAACGCTTATGCTTATTTCAGGAAAAACAGGCAAAGCCTCATGATCCTGCCGTTCGTGGTGACCTGCGGCTTCAGGTTTGCGGGATACAGAGTGGGCAAGTATAAATATCGGCGCAGCGCACGATCATATAAATGAAACCGGCGCAGGAAAGGAAATGATCCGTTCGGAGAACCGAACGGACTTATTCGACATATGCACGCATATGTCGAATTGGCCGGAACGAACTTAAGTTCGTTCCTAAGCGCACGATCCGTAAAAGGATCGGCGCAGACAAGGAGGGGAATATGTGCGGAATAGTCGGATATGTGGGAAACAGGCAGGCCTGTGACGTACTTATTGACGGGCTCTCAAAGCTTGAGTACAGAGGCTATGATTCGGCCGGCATAGCAGTAATAGAGGACGGAGTGATCCGTGTTGAGAAGAGACAGGGAAGGCTTGAGAACCTTATAAACAAGCTCAAGGAGGAGGGCATTCCTTCCGGTACGGTCGGGATAGGACATACCCGGTGGGCAACCCATGGGGAGCCCTCTGACATAAATTCGCATCCCCACGGAAACAAGCGGGTAACGATCGTTCATAACGGCATTATAGAGAATTACAGGGAGATCAAGGAGTTCCTCATCTCCGAGGGCTACAGCTTTGTCAGCGAGACGGATACGGAAACGGTGGCAAAGCTTCTGGATTACTATATGAGCGATGATCCCGTAGCCACCATTGCGAAGGTGATTACAGAGATCAGGGGCTCTTATTCTCTGGGAATAATGTTCAGGGATTTTCCCGACAGGATATATGCGGTAAGGAAGGAGTCGCCACTTATAGTAGGCCTCTCCGAGGACGGGAATTTCATTGCCTCAGATGTTCCCGCGATCATAAGATATACAAGAGATTACTATCTGCTTGAGGAAAACGAGATCGCGGAGCTCTTCTCGGACAGGGTAAGGGTGTATGATGTTCACGGCAACAAGATAAAGAAGGTAAGGCAGACCGCTGACTGGGATGTGGATTCCGCGGAAAAGGGCGGTTTTGAGCATTTCATGCTCAAGGAGATACATGAGCAGCCCACAAGCGTTAAGATGACCATTACTCCCAGAATAAAGGACGGGATGCCTGACTTTTCGGCCGAAGGGCTTACAGAGGAGATGCTAAGGGGCTTTAAGAACATTCATATAGTTGCCTGCGGTACGGCGATGCACGCCGGGATGGTTGGCAAATATGTGATAGAGAGCCTTGCAAGGACACCTGTAATAGTTGATATAGCATCGGAATTCCGCTACAGGGATCCGTTAATAACAAAGGACGATCTGGTCATCCTTATATCCCAGTCGGGGGAGACAGCGGATACAAGGGCGGCTCTCGAGCTGTCAAAGGAGCTCGGCGCCTTTACCATGGCTGTTGTGAACGTAAAGGGCTCAAGCATAGCGAGAGAGGCGGATATGGTGGTATACACCCATGCGGGTCCGGAGATATCCGTGGCATCCACAAAGGCCTACAGCGTACAGGTCGCCATCATGTATCTTTTTGCCTTTGAGCTGGCTTTCGTGCGGGGCAGTATAACCAGAGAGCAGTGCATGGATTATGTACAAAAGCTTGCGGATATGCCGGGGATAATGGAGAAGGCCATAGAGCTTAAGGAAAGATGCCAGTATGCTTCCTCGAGACTGCTGAACGCGGACAGCCTTCTTTATATAGGAAGAGGGCTTGATTACGCCCTGAGCATGGAGGGATCGCTCAAGCTTAAGGAGATCTCCTATATTCATTCGGAGTCCTATGCCGCGGGCGAATTAAAGCATGGAACGATATCGCTCATAACACAGGATATGCCGGTCATTGCGGTAGCGACCCAGACAAGGCTCATAGAAAAGACCGTCAGCAATATCAAGGAGGTCAAGTCCCGGGGCGCCATGGTGGTGCTCATATGCTCCTCGGAGGCGGTGGTAGAGGAGAATATAGCGGACTACATCATAAGACTGCCGGAGGCTGATGAGCTTCTGATGCCGCTTGCGGCGGCCGTGCCCCTGCAGCTTATAGCCTACTATACGGCGGTACTTAAGGGCTGCGATGTGGATAAGCCCCGTAACCTTGCAAAATCAGTAACAGTGGAATGATGTCACAGGACAGATATGGAAAACAACAATAATAATAAGAATAACAATGATAATAATGAAATAAGGTACTGTCAGCTTTGCGGACGCGCCTCAACGGCGGTGAAGGATATGTTCAGGCTCACAGAGGGCCTGAACGTCTGCTCCGACTGTCTGCATAACATGCTCGACACCATAGGAAGGTTCGGGCTCAACAACGGAAGCATAAACAGCGTATTCAGCAATCTGGGCTTTACGCAGCCGGATCCCGGTACAAAGGGAACCGTGCCGGAGAAAAAAGAGGTGCCCGCACAGACTGCTCCCGCCCATCCCGCGCTCACCAGCCCGAAGGTCACGGTGCCTGCCGAAAAAACGGATACCGATAAGGAAAAGGAAGACGGGGACGACGGGAATAAGACTAATGCCGGCAATTTCTTTTCGGGCTTCGGCATCCCCGGAGTAAGCTTCTTAAACATGTCGGATCTGCAGGGAATGCTTGGGACGAGACCTAAGGTCAAGAAGAACAGGGATAAGGACAAGGGCCCAGTGATAGATATAAGGGATATTCCCAGGCCTGATAAGATAAAAAGCATGCTCGATGAGTATGTCGTAGGACAGGAGCACGCCAAAAAGGTCATCTCGGTCGCGGTATACAATCACTATAAGAGGGTGGCTTCTGAAGGACTTCCCGGGAACCGGTTCTCCGAGGGGCTTAAGGATGTGGAGATCGAGAAATCCAATATGCTGATGATAGGGCCTACGGGCTGCGGGAAGACCTACCTTGTCAAGACCCTTGCAAGGCTCCTTGACGTGCCGCTTGCGATAGCGGACGCGACCTCGCTTACCGAGGCGGGATATATAGGAGATGATATCGAGAGCGTTGTAACAAAGCTCCTTACGGCGGCCGACAACGATGTGGACAAGGCCGAGACCGGAATAATCTTCATAGATGAAATAGATAAGATAGCGAAGAAAAAGAATACAAATAACAGGGATGTTTCCGGAGAAAGCGTTCAGCAGGGCATGCTGAAGCTTTTAGAGGGAAGCGAGATAGAGGTCCCGGTAGGCTCAAACAGCAAAAATGCCATGGTTCCTCTGGCTACGGTAAATACCAGAAATATCCTGTTTATCTGCGGCGGAGCCTTTCCCGACCTTGACGAGATCATCAAGCAGAGGCTCAGAAAGCAGACCTCTATCGGCTTTAACGCCGAGCTTAAGGATTCACTTGACAAGCGAAAGGATATCCTCAAGGAGGTCTCTGTCGAGGATGTAAAGAAATTCGGGATGATCCCCGAGTTTGTGGGAAGGCTGCCTATGATGTTCTCGCTTGAGGGGCTTTCCGAGGAAATGCTCGTAAAGATCCTTAAGGAGCCGAAGAACGCCATAATCAAGCAGTACCAGAAGCTTTTTGAGATGGATGAGGTAAGTCTTGAATTTACCGACGAAGCCCTTCTTGAAATCGCAAAAAAGGCACTTTTAAAGGATACAGGCGCCAGAGCCCTGAGGTCCGTTATAGAGGAGTTCATGCTTGATCTGATGTACGAGATCCCGAAGGACGACAACATCGGGCGGGTGATAGTGACCAGGGAATATGTACTGAAGGAGGGCGGCCCGGTCATAGAGCTTCGGAGCATGAGCAGACAGCAGCCTCTTTATATAGGAAAGCTTGGTAACTGTTAAAAATATCCCCTGCCTTCCTTTACGGATGAGCAGGGGAGCGATCCTGAGGTTGATCATTCTCAGGGAGTATTCCGGGGTGCCATGATATTCAGTACGATCGAATTTGCCATCTTCATGACTGCGGTTTTCCTTGTATACTGGAATATCCCGCAGAAATACAGATGGCTGGTTCTTTTAATCGCAAATACATATTTTTATGCCTGCTTTGATGCCAGGTATCTTATAGTGCTCTTTGTGACGACCGTTATCTCCTATTTCGGGGCGCTTCATATAGGAAGGCTAAGGAGCGGTAAGCTTAAGGACGATAAGGACTTTAAGGGACGCGACAGGGCAAAGGCTCTCTTTACGGTATATATTACGGTAACCCTGGCCTTTCTGTTTGTTTTCAAATACCTGAATTTTACTATCTACTCCCTTACAAAGGCACTGTCACTCATCGCGATGCCGGTCGGGGATCATACCCTGAAGCTGTTGATGCCTGTGGGCATCTCCTTTTATACCTTTGAAATGGTATCCTATCTTGCGGATGTATACAGGGGGAGCATCGAGCCGGAAAGAAATTTTTTCAAATACGCCCTCTTTGTATCCTTCTTTCCGAATATTTCCTCCGGCCCCATCGAGCGGGCAGGTCATTTCATTCCGCAGCTCGATAAGGAAAAAACCTTTGACTATGATGCGGTCGTCTGCGGAACCAGGCTCCTTCTTGCGGGACTTGTAAAAAAGATAGTATTTGCAGACATGCTTGCCAAATATGTGGACGCGGTGTTTGATCATGTTCCGGAGATGACAGGCATCTGTTTTTTATGGGCGACACTTCTTTATACCTTTCAGATATACTGTGATTTTTCAGGGTACTCGGATATGGCCGCGGGACTGGCGAGGATGCTCGGGTTTGACCTCGTTACAAACTTCAAAAGCCCGTATTTTTCCTCCTCCATCAGGGAATTCTGGGGAAGGTGGCATATTTCCCTCTCCTCCTGGCTCAGGGATTATGTTTACATTCCGCTTGGGGGAAACAGGTGCTCAAAGCTTAAAAGGGACAGAAACCTCCTGATCACCTTTCTTGTGTCGGGGATCTGGCATGGTGCTAGCTGGACCTTCATTCTTTGGGGAATGATCCATGGCTTCTGTCAGGTGGCCGAAAACAGGCTCAGGGAGCTTATGGGCCTTAGCGGCAAGGGGAAGGACGGTGCCGCTGCCGGGGGCGGCCTTGTGAGGCGCGTCGCGGCGCCCCTTATAACCTTTTGCGTAGTGAGCTTTGCCTGGCTTTTTTTCAGGGCCAATTCCATTTCCGAGGCAGTTCATGCTGTGAGGTATATGTTTGCGGATCTGTCGATCTCAAATGCGATGCTTCGGATGACAATGAGCTGGCGCTCGGTCTTAAAGACCCTTCTTGCCATCGGCGCTGTGATGATCTATGACCGGTTCAGCCTAAGCAGGGACCTGCTTAAGGATATGTCACGGCTGAAGGCACCGGTAAGGTGGGGGATATACTTTATCGCGGGTATTATGGTGCTTACCATGGCAGCCAATAACGGAAGCGCGCAGGAATTCATATATTTTAAGTTTTAAAAGATACCGGTACGATGAGAAAATACGTTGCAAAGGCATTGATATACGGGATCGTTCTTATTTCGGTCTTTTTGTCGGTAAATGTCATTATCGATCCGTATAATATCTTTCACTATTCCGATCCCAGAAACAACGGAGTAGAGCCTAACAAGAATTATATAAAAACGGAATATATCCTTCATAACCCGGACAGGTTCGATTCCTTCCTCTTCGGCTCCTCAAGGGCAGGGTTCGTGGATACGGAGCTTTTTACCAACGGCCATTTCTATAACATGTGCTCCTCGGAGGCTGTTCCGGCAGAGCACTTAAGGCTTCTGAAGGTCTTTTTAAAGCATGGGATAGTCCCTGAAAATGTCTGCATCATGATAGACGACATCAGCTGCTTTGTGGATCCCGCGCTTCATGATAAGATGCTCTACCGTATCCCTTATCCCGCGGGTGGGCTTATGGACAGGCTTAAGTTTTACCTGAGGTACTGTGATCTTATCACGACCTTTGATGCCCTTAAGGTCATAAGGGATCATGTTGACGACGATCCCGATTATGGCCGCAGGTTTCGCGAGTCCGGCTCGGAGAGGCTTGATAAGGAGCCCTATTATATTGAAGGGGCCTTTAATGAAGGGTACTGGGCGGGGTATTACGCCTTAAGGACAGAGGAGGCGGTTTCCGATATCATGGAAATAAAGGAGCTGTGTGAGGAGAACGGCATCAACCTTATCATAATGACCAATCCGCTTTACTATAAGACCTACGCAAGGGATATTGACAGCGGATATCTGGATTTCCTTGAGGCCCTGTCCCTGAAGACCGAATTCTGGAATTTCAGCTCCTTTTCAGACATTACCCTTGATGAGGGCAATTACTATGAAGCCAGCCATTTTACGCCCGCGGTGTCCTCTAAGATGATCGATATAGTGTTAAACGGAGAGAAGAAGGATAAGCTGTGGGAGCAGGGCTTTGGCATTCATGTGACAGAGGAGAACCGTGAGGAGTTCATGGCCTTTCTCAGACATCAGGCGGAGGAATATATGAATGGGAAATGATGTACTTTGTTCGGGCTGAAGGATGAACTGTTACCTATGGAGTCATTATTTTCACGCTTTAAAAGAATACTTTCCGTTCTCCCGCTCATGGTCCTGTCAGGAGCCGGGATACAGCTCTTTTTTTCATATATACTTGGCCTGCTCCTTTCCCTGAGCAGCGAGGCCGCGGATGAATATGACCGGGTGATGGCGCCGCTTCTGTCAATGACACCGGAGATGATCCTTCATGTCTGCGTAAGGGCTCCGCTTTTTGAGGAGCTTTTATTTCGAGGTATCGGTCTGGGGTTCTTTTGTCTGCTGTTCTTTTTGGCGTTTTTAAAAAGGAAGGATGCTTTTTCGGAGGAGCCTGTGAGAGCGGGGCGGTTTTTGCCGCGCTATGGATATGCCGCCGCAAATGTGCTGCAGGCGCTTTTATTCGGGATCTATCACGGAAACATCTACCAGGGAGGGTATGCCTTCATTATCGGCCTTATTTTTGGCTGGATATGCCTGAGAGCGAGGTCGGTGATACCGGGGATAGCCGCACATTCAAGCGTCAATCTCTGCGGGCTCATTATGGAGAGCCTGCTCCCGGCGGATACCGGCGAGGGAATAAGATTTCTGCTTGCGGCAGCCGGCCTATTCCTCACCATTACCTGCCTGCGCCGATTCGCGAATCGTGAAACCATTCATTGAGCTGATCCTGGATATCGTCAAGCACTTCATTGATCCCGGCCGCCTCCATCCGCTTTTTTATCACCGGTGCGACCACATCCGGGTCACTGGTCCCGGTCCTTAATTCGGCCGCATAATCGCTGTATATAGCCTGCAGGGCCGTAATGATATCCTCCTTGCGGGTGATGTCATAGGAAAACCCCTCTGTCCGGCTGTAGATCCCATCCGTTTCATATTCCTCAAATACCGCATCCCACTGATCGCGATCGGACAGGAGCTCTCTGCTTACCGACTGCACCGAGGCATTCACCACCGATCCGGTCTGATAGAGCCTTACATAGTACCGGTCAGAGCCGGTCTGCGTCTGCAGCACCGTTCCGTCCTTAAGGTAAGGCTCCAGCGCTTTAAGCCCGGGGAGCCTTTCAGGGATCTCCATACCCTTCTCGCCCTCAAAGTAATCCGCATTGAACCGCGCCAGCTCCTCTGTTCCCATATCCTTAAGCACGGGAACACCGTAGATACGTCCGTCCACGGTGGTACAATCCCAGTACTTCCCGATGGACTCAAAGAGAGCAGGCGTTTCGGTCCTTATCAGGTCTGTGAGATCGTAATAGAGCCCGGCCTTTGCGTTCCTGTCAAAGTTATTGACAAAAAAAGAGGAAAATACCATATCGTACCGTTCTCCGGAGGCCATCATCAGATTGAGCTTCTCCTCAGGCTGAAACTCAAGATCTACGGTCACGCCTATTCTTTCTTTGGATACCTTATTTGCCGCCGCGATGACCTCCTTTGCGTCCAGAGGCGCATTGCCGGTATCCGTGTAGGCATAAACCAGGCGGATTTTCAATGAGGCTCCTGAAGCGGCCGCCGCGCCCGCATACAGGCTATAGTGCCCGGATATGATCCGTTTACTGTAAACGGGTCTTGTAAAATAAATACGGCACAGCCGGAAATACAATTCAGGCCATGCCGATCATTTCGGGGATCAGGATCCCTCAGATTACCGCGATTTATTTCACTGTTCAGTCGGATTCGATAGCGCCTACAGGACAGGCACCTGCGCAGGAACCGCAGCTGATGCACTTATCGGGATCGATCTCGAACTTGCCGTCGCCCTCGGAGATAGCTCCTACAGGGCACTGAGCTGCACATGAACCGCAGCTGATACAGGAATCACCAATCGTATATGCCATTATTTATGTCCTCCTTTGATATGGTACGAAGTTCAGCCTGTGAAAGGGCATTTCTTCAACAAGACTATTGTAGCGGAAACCGCGTAAATACGCAAGTTTGTTAGCTTTTGCTAACCATAAAAAAATAATTTAAAAAAAATACGTCACAGTTTGGGAGGAATTCGTCACAGTTTTTTGAAAACGCCTGACAAATAGAATAATATCTCTGATATTACAAAGGATGGCGTAGGGTGATCGCCCTGAACAGCAGGGAAAGAGAGTGGCAGGCCGCTCTCTGTTTGAATCGGCGGTAAAGACAAATGATTCCCTTGAGCTTGCCGTGATCACCGGATGCCTGCGGATAAGCAGGGAGAGCATATTTACGGGGCTTAACAACCTGGAGGTCTGCTCCATCCGAAGCCTTAACTTCGGTGAGCATTTCGGCTTCACCACTCAGGAAACCTTGCAGATGCTTGCGGATTACAAGCTTATGGAAAAGGAGGAGGAGGTACGGCACTGGTATGACGTGTATCTCTTCGGAACCGCGGAGGTATACAATCCCTGGAGCGTGACCAAATATGTCAAGAACCATGTGGCCGATCCAAACTGGCTTCCGGAGCCCTACTGGTCCAATACCTCGTCAAACAGCATCATAAAGGAGCTGGTGGAGAACGCCTCCGAGGAACAGCGAATGGAGCTGGATACCCT